>ERZ808240.52-NODE-52-length-146417-cov-6.119799_pt1 | contig 146417 bp, 133 predicted proteins | sample MGYA00521084_ERZ808240 | MGnify/ENA primary metagenome ERZ808240 (study PRJEB31516, sample SAMN03275571) | gut metagenome | biome: mammalia-associated habitat; material: feces | host: Papio cynocephalus | place: Kenya | collected 2012-08-06 ...
ATATATGTTTTATTCAATTCCCTGTCGTCATATTTTCCCCTCACCTGATGCAATTGCGAATAATCTGTCTTATCAAAGATTCCATAGTAATGAAACGGTACCAGCATCCCCTTATTAATCGCATCTTTGAGTGAAATCTCATATGGCACGTTATAATCACAGATTTCATAGATGTTTCTGCCATCCATGCGTTCCGGAGTCGCAGTCAATCCAAGCAGAAACTGTGGTTTGAAATATTCCACAATCCGCATATACTGATCATTTACGGCATGGTGAAATTCATCTATGACCACATAATCAAAATAATCCTTTGGAAAATACGTTTCATTTAGATATTCGGATTTGCCTAAGGTTGCAACTGATGCAAATATCACGGATTTATCTATGCATTTCTCATTACCATCGAAAAATCCATAGTCATCTGATTTTCTGACATTTTGGAATGATTCTGCCGCCTGCCTAAGGATTTCTTCTTTATGTGCCACAAATAAAACCCGCTTGTACTTTTTTGAATCAAATGCAGCAAGATATGTCTTTCCTACACCGGTTGCCGCCGATATCAGTGCACGTCTGGCTCCCTCTGCGCGTGTGTGTTCCAATGCGCATATTGCTTCTATCTGTGCCCCTCTTGGCTCAAATGGTTCTTGAACATCATTTTCTTCTGTTTCCGCATCATACCGTTCCAAATCCTTTGATACTGCCGGTTTATGCCAGTTCTTGGAATATCTGCGTAACTCAGCATCATCAATCACGATGGAATGATTCTGATACAAATCTTCAAATGTCTCATAAAACTTATCATAACTCTCCGGATCTGTAGTACTACGGAAGCGATAGTTCCACTCAATACCTGAAGTCAGTGCACTTCTTGATATGTTTGAAGAACCTATGTAAATTTCATTATAATCTTCATAATGGAAAATATAGGATTTTGGATGAAACGAGCGACTTTTCTCGTTATAAAAATGTAGATCTATCTGATCTCCCAATTTGCGTTTGATTAGATACAATGCAGACGGCTGTGTAATCCCGAGATAATTTCCGGTTAAAATACGTATCTTTGCTCCGCGCTTCAATGCTTTCTCCAGATCTTCAATCAGCATTTTTACACCGGATTCCATCAGAAAAGAAACAATGATATCAACGCTGTCCGCTTTTTGAAAGCTACGAAGCAACTGAAAATAGAGATGCATCCTTGCATCTCTATCACCAGTCATAGCATCTGTTATATAATCATAGTCCACATTTGTATTTAATTCTTTCGTATAATTAAATTCAGCCATCTTTCTTCATTTCTCCCTTGTCTGACGTCCCCTGTAATCCAAACTTCTTCTATCTGTATCCCTGTAATATCTGCAACGAAATCACGGAATGTATCTTCCGTGAAGTCCGTGAAATACCGTCCATTTCGTTCCCCTTCGAAATCCCCGTACTTAAAGGAAGTATAGATAATACCCTGTTCTTTCAACGCATCTGCCATCTTCATCAAGACAACTTTCAGTTCCTGTTTCGGAAGATGCAGAATCGATGAACACGCCCATATGCCATCGTACTTTTCTGTTTCCTTAAGTTCTTGGAACAACATCTGCTTTACAGGTATCCCCGTATAATCACTCGCAATCCTGCATAACTCTTCGGAACCGTCAGTTGCCTCTACATACATACCGTGTTCCAGAAAATATCTTGTATCTCTTCCAGATCCACAGCCAAAGTCAAGTACAAGGCTTCCTTTGTCCAGTAACTTCAAGAATCTGTCCTGCGTTTCGTGGAAATCTACAGATATGGTTCCTGCTGCAAAGCTTTGCGCATTCTGATTGTAATAATCAAGTGTTGTCGAGCTGTTCATTTACCTGTATTCCTCTTCCGTTTTTAACCGATAAATAATGTATTTATTATAATTGATTTTCCTTGCAGTTGCAACGGCATTTCCTTACCAATCCCCTTCGTCGCCATCCAATTCAATTACGTCCCTTAAGCCAACTGGTCAAATAATTTTTATTGCATATATTTCACCTTACGAAACGCCCGCTTCCTTCCACATATCCCGCACGTATAATTCCGGTAATGCTTCGTGAATTCACACTGTTTTTTTCTTTTTATAATCTGCCCACACTTCTCGCATACAAAACAATATTTATAATCAAGTCTTCTGGATGCAGTGTAATTCTCAACGCCCTTCTCCTCGCCGGAGGTGATTCTCTTTATGTTATATCCATATTTCTCATTCATAATATTCGCATATTCCAACCACAATCCGGTATGTCCCTTACAACCTTCACAGGTATGTAGTATCTCGTGAATCATAGTTTCCTTGCATGCTTGTTCGGATATACGTTCATCTTCAACAAGTCTGGCAGCAATCTGTATAATGCATGTTCCATCTGGATTTTTCGTACACATTCCCCATCTCGTTTTTGCGCGACGGTTTATAACCCATGAAACAATATTCCCTGGCTCTATGCCCGCTTCAAGGACTTCGTTTATACATACTTTCTGCAACATATCAAAATTCTTCATACATAGATCCTTTATTTAGTCGTTACACCATCTTTTTTTCCGTTCCAAATATAAGAAGTTCCTTGATATTTTTCCTTACCAGTCCCCTTCGTCTCCATCCTCCATGTCATCTTCAATCGCATCATCCACTCCGGTTGCATAATCATCATCCCGTTCATAACGGTCCTGATCATAATCGCCATCCATGTAGACATCATCGTAACCGTCGTCATAGGAATCATGCGAATGGTTGCTGTTATATTTGCTGCTCGAACTATTTGATGAGGAACTGCTGCTCGTCGTGCTGCTCGATGTAGTATGGCTGTACGAACTGCTTGTTCCATATGTAGCCTTTCTGCGCTTTCCGGGTGTATTGTGCTGATAGCAGTAACCACCCTCAATTGATACCGTACTATTACATCCTGCAAATGCACACTTCGTATCTTCTTTTTCGGACAAAGATACGAAGAATCCGATTATCGCGAACACTACGATAACTCCAAGTACTGCATAACCTGCTGATTTCTGATTGTTGTTTCCACTCATAATGATAACCTCCGTGAGTTCTAAGACTCGTTGCATTTGTCTGTTCGTTCTTTATACCCACATCCTATCAAAAACAACTGTCATAAATATGGTCTTGCAGCAAGAATTTTTGTAAAATAAAATTATATCACACCCCATTACAGTAATCCACTTCATGCTGGATGATCTGCGCCACCTAAACGGAATATTTACCATGCTGCTTCTTGAAATGGCTTTGTATGAATGCATCCTATTCTAAATTTATACTTCATGATTTTACCTTATTTCTTAGTTACCTTAAACTATCAAGGTTGTACCAAAACAATATTCTCAGCTTTCAGACCATTTTGGACAAATAGTTCTGGTGTCGTTTCTTCATCAATTCCTTCTAACATTAATGCCGCCTTAGCTTGATTAAATGCTGTCTTTAAATTTTTACCAAAGCCTATTGAAGAATAGAACTGCGAAGCAAATACAAGCGCCGCATTGTCTCCTATAGAGGTATTCATCCCAATTGCCGCTTCAACATGCTCTACTATATGCTCTGCTTGAACAGATGAAAAGCAAGCATTATAAAATATTAGTCTAACTTTATCTGAAAGTGTCATAATTGTCTGTGTCATTGCTTCTTTTGTAACTAGCTTACCTTGACCATTAACATTTTCAAATACTAAATCACCATTTTTTGCACCATGTCCGCTAAAATGGATAATGTCTGGATTAACTTCATTTATTGCCTGTAATAAATCTGATGTTCGCACGGCCCACCTTGTTTCAAAACGAATGTTGTCTCTATAATCAGATTTTCTAATCATCTCCTGTATTTCCCGGCATTCTGCGTCTAATCTTAATGATTGCGTATCAGTCGGATTAGATGCCAAAAATAAAACTGTTATTGTATCAGGAAGTTTCTTTAACTCCTCTATCTGACTCTGCATTTCACTCTGTCTTACTTCATGAGCTTGAAGTGTTCTATTTAATTTGGCAATCTGATTCTGTGTTTTTTTCTGCATTTCTGCCTCTTCTTTTAATCGTTGTTTATGAATTTTTTCTTCCTCTCGCTCTACTTTCTTTTGCTCAGCAGATAATTCTTTTTCTAACTTTGAAGTTTTTTTCCCTATGTCCGCAATTTTCTTTTCTGCAGTCGTTATTTCCTTTTCTGCCCTAGCTATTTCATTCAACTTGGATTTTATAGTAGACGTACTTTTTGTTCTTTTTATTGTTGCGTTCGCACTATCGATTTTACTTCTTGCTTTAGCTATTTTATCATTTACTTTTAATTTTTCAGAAACGAGCTTAGAAATAGCTTCTCTCTTTCTTGTTACATTGCCTTTATATGCATCTATAATTGCCACAAACATCCCCCCTAAACCATGACTTTTTATATACTAGTACTCTTATTGATCTTCTGATATCAACATGCGTAACTCATCTGATAACAATTCGTTCAACGCTGACTTATGCTCCAATAGTTGTTCACATGATCCAACAATTATCTCAGAAAATTTTGTTGCTCCAGACCTTCTTCTTAATACCAAATTCAAATTCTTTGCTTTCGATAAATTCAACTCATTTCCTTTTAACAATGTCATTGGCTTTGCGTTACCCGCAACAAAAAAGCCTAAAGTAGCACTAACATTACCGGCAGCTAATGAACACCGTATTCTATTCTTTTCAAAATCTTCTTCAACTGAAGTTTCTGTAGAAAACATATTCATAATAGACGGTAACGAATTGATTTTTCTCCTAACAGAACCTTTTACTTCTTTTTCATTCTGTCCCTTTTTACAAAAATCAAAATCACATTCTTCCAAGGAACCCTTATAACACTTCTCAAAAAATGAGGCTGCATCCAAATTTGTATGTAATCCTGTAAGATGCAAATAATTATCCTCATGTGCACTTACTATATAATATTCATTTTTTTGAAACGCTTTAGAACATAGCAAATATTCATATTCAACATAATATTTCTTATATAAATCCGCACATTGAATAACAGTTTCCTTTACTCGTTGCGAAAAACTCTTTTGTTCTTCCATTAAACCTCCATATAGTAAAATAGAAGGATGACCTCGCAGTCATCCTTCTATTAATTTTTCACAGTTTATTCTGCAATGGGAATGGGTTTTCGGTCTCCATCCCGACCACTGGAACAGGTTTAAGGTCTCTGTTCCGACCTTATAAGTATCTCTTTTTGTACTCTAATTATACATCCTATCCCTCAAATAGTCAAAGAATTTTTCTTCTTTAAAGGTACTCTACTTTATTATATGCATTGCCATTAAAAAAGAGCCCAACGCACCAAGCGTTTCGTTAACAAATTTTTTACTGAATTTGCAATTCTACACAAAAAGCAGCAATACAACCCATGTTGCTCTTACATGTACATTTCCTTCAGCCGCATAATCTCTGATTTCATCATATCAACCGTACGCTCCGGAGCTATAATCTTCACTCCCGGAATCGCCATAATCCATCCAAGGAACAATTTGCTGACAGAGACCCGAACCTTTGCTATGAAATGTTCATCATCTGCTTTCATAATTGGTACATCCATACCGAACCGGTCAATAATCACATTTGCAGCGTAGTTCTCACACAGAAGAGTCACTGTCTCCTGATCGCCATCGAACATACCGAAAAGCCGATTCGTATATTCCGACATCTGCATCTTTGAGAACGCTTCTTCTCCCTTTCGATTTTCATAGACTACAGAGACATCCACCATCTTATCGACACGGAAATGTTTAATCTTACGTTCTCTGTTATCGTATCCGATGAGGTAATATTTTTCGTCATCCCAGCATAATGCCCATGGACTTACACTATAATAAGCGCCTCCATGCTTTAATTCCATCTTCTTTTCTGCTGTCCAGGTGAAATATTGAAATGCAATCTGGCACTCTTCGTTCAATGCCTGGTGGATTTTATCCACACTGTAATACGTCCGGCTGTTCATCGTCTTGACACGCCCATTTACATTTACCTGACGTGCAAGCTTCTTAGCCTCATGTTTGCTGGTAAAGCTCTCCAACTTCTCAATCAACTCATCCGACTTCTTCTCTGTGATAAACCGGGCAGACTGCACCGCATCCACCAGAAGTTTCAGTTCTACTAATTGGAGCTGCCTGCTTCCTATCTTGTAATGATAGGTCCGGTCATACTGGCTTCCGATGATATCTAGTCCATACTTCCGCAAGTTCTCAATGTCACTGTATAAACTCTTCCGCTCCGCTGTGACATTGTATGCTTTCAGTTTCTCCACAATCTCATTCAAGGTAAGATCATGCTCCTCATCTGTCTCTTCAAGCAAGATTTTCATGAGGTACATAATCTTAAGTTTCTGATTGCTTCTCGGTCCCCGGACGATCTTCTTTTTCTCCTCGGTTTGATTCATCTCTTCCGCATTATTCATAAGGCTTGCCCCTTTCCCCAGATTCATACTTTTTCGACCAAAATATGTTTTTATTTTACAACAAAACAACCAAATACGGTAGTCCTAAGTTTGAGTCTGACAGATTTTTCATCACAAGTCTAAAAAACTAACCCTAAAACAAAAAGGAGCAGAACTGCATATACAATCTGATATGCCCCCTGTCAAGTAGACAGGTTAAATATCTAAAATGAAGTACTGATGAACAACCCCATTACAATGATCCACTTCTCTTTGCGTCAAGTAAGGGGCAAAAATAGCTTTTACAATAATTGATAAAAATTTTTATTTTAGTGCCACAATTTCAATTTTTTTATTTATTTGTGGCACTAACTTAAATTAATATTTACTTTTCCTAATAGAAAATCAACAATATTTATATGTGAAATACCATCTCTAGAATAATCAAATCTATCTAATGAAAATACATACTTAGGTGACGCATCGCTTATAGGTTTAAATGCTCCAAATTCTCGTTCAATCGTTTCCCTACTTCCAAGATAATATGCTACCTGTATGAAACATTTTTTACGACCATTAATAACAACAAAATCAATTTCACCCTTGTATGTTTTTCCTGTAAATACTTCATAGTCTCTCGAAACCAGTTCATTATAAATAATATTTTCCAAGAAAAAAGTATCTTCAAAATTCACCAAATTCGTATTTATCATACGAAATCCTGTATCAACTGCATACTGTTTTTCGATATATGACATTGCCTGTTTTCCTACAATATTAAACCTTTTCACTCGATCTATAAGGCATGCTTTATCCATCTTATCAAGATATCTGTATATTGTTTTTCTATCGACACTTTCCCCGTTTTGATTTTCGAAATAGTTTTCTATATTTTTACTGGAAAATTCTTTTCCAGCATTTGCCATAATATACCCTGCTATCTTTTCAAAATTCTGTCTATTTATTTTTGATCTATCAGTTATGATATCCTTATCAAGAATACCCAAATATGTTTGCTCTAGATATCTCTTAATATCACTTTCTTTCGAAAATGAAAATCTCAATGGAAATCCACCCCAATTGATATAATCAATAATAAATTCATCAGGGGACTGCTTTTTACCTATAGCTTTAATATATTCATAACCTTCTGCAAAAGAAAACGGCATTATCCTAAATTCAACACATCGTCCCACCAAAAGTGTTGCCATCTTGCCTGACAGCAGTTTAGAATTACTACCTGTAATAAAAATATCACAATTAATTGTAATCCTCAAAGATGCCAATACCTTTTCAAAACTTCTCACATGCTGAATTTCATCAAGAAATATCAGATATTTTTCCTTATCTTTGATTTGTTTTGTTATATAGCTATTCAGCTTTTCAGCTGTACGAATTTTTTCAAACTGTAAATCTTCAAAATTAATTCGTATAATATGTGTTTTATCAAAACCATTTAAAACAAACTCTTCTTCAATCTGTTCAAGCAGGATAGATTTGCCACAACGTCTTACACCAGTTAAAACTTTTATCAGATCAACATTATAATATGGACGAATTTTTTGTAAATATCTTTCACGTTTAATATACATACACATTTACTCCTAAAAAGATTACTATCATTATGCCACAAATCAAAATTTTTTCAAGATTTGTGGCACATATTTATTCAATCATAAATTTCTTTCTGCTCATTTTCAATAAAAAAGCCATCTGGAATATTCCAAACGGCTTCTTTCGCTTTTACAACCTCCACTTAAAAGTAGGACTCACCTTTATTATATCACAACCCCATTACAATGATCCACCTCATGCTGGATGATCTGTGCCACCCAGCCGGAATATTTTCCATGCTGCTTCTTGAAATGCTGGTCAAGATAATCGACTTCTATCTCCTGATATCTTGTACATGGACGTGTCCCATCAAGCGACAGACATCCCTCTTCCACCTGATAAGCGCCTGTTTTCTTCGTGATAACCGGATTCACCATTGCGAATTGGAATGGCCCGCTTGCCACGACGATGATATTCTTCTTTACACCGATCATGTTGGCTGCCATGCCGACGCAATGATCCAGATTCGCCCGAAGTGTATCCAGCAAATCTGTTATAACCTGTTTATCTGCTTCTGTTGCATCCACCGATTTCTGTACTAGGAACAGCGGATCACGCATAATTTTCTTTACCATAATTTATCCTTCCTATCTACGAAACCACATACGTCTGCCGAATACTGTACCCTTCTTTCTTGAACTCCGAATTCAGCACCTCTATCTTTTCCGGTGTCACACAGATCAAATGCATCGGTGATTCTAATTTCTTCAGTGCATCAAGCGGAATATGCTTGATCTCCGCATGTGCATTGTACGCATCCGAAAATGGTTCGATGATCTCTGCCTTGCCCATTACCTGCAGGCTCTTCAGGTTTCCAAATCCGTCATATTTGTCATAAATTGACAGACAGACGTTCTTATTTTTCTCTAATCCGATAAACTTCTCGCCACCTTCTGAGAACATCCAGAACTTGCCATCGTGGAAACTATACTCAATCGGTGTACAGCGCACATAATCGCCTGTTCCAGTCGCAAGTGCACAGGTGTTGTTCGCCTCAATATATGCCTGTACTGCTTGTTTCAAAGCCTCACGCGGCATAACATCCTTTTCTTTCCTATTCCAATACTGGGACGCTGCTTCAAATTGTTCGTGTGTCAAACCAATCATCTCCTAATTATAATTCTATGACTCTTCCAGGCCTGTTACCTGTATCAGTTTCTTCTTCGTAAAATGATTGAATACAGCTATGATTCTGCCGACTGCAACCATCGCAATAATCGTTCCGATACCAACGCCATATATCTTCCCGCCGCACAACAGGCAGACAACCACGGTGGTAATGACGCAGGTGATATCTACGCAATTCTTCGTGAATCCAACACTCTTGTGGATAAAATCCGAAATTGCCTGTACAATTCCATCGCCCGGATTCGGCACAATGCGCATATTCAGGGATAGCGCCGCGCCAATACCTGTCAATATCAACGCAAGTGCCAGTACCGCAAGTTTGATGCCAAGTGCTGCTGCCGTATCTTTGCCATCCGTCTGCACATTCGGAATCAACTTTGAAAATAGATTCAGAAATCTTGTAAATACAAGACTTAACGGAAGCTGCAGGACATCCATCAAAAGAATCATACGGCTATCTGCCTTTTTCGCATTCTGCAACGCTTCGTCCTGTGCCTTCTTCTGTTTCCTCCAGCGAATACACAGCAGAACAATCTCGATTACCACGAATACAGAATACTCTGCAAATGTTGTATTTCCAAAATTATATCCTGTTAGTTCGAACGCCGCATATGCAATGGAAATGATCGGAGATACGCCCAATCCCGCCTTCGTGTTCAGCGTCAATCCTAATGCCAGAATAATAAGTCCCAATATGTATATACATATTCTGCATCGATTCTCTTTTGTTTTCATTCTCTTTCGCCTCTATATTGTGTTTTATATTATTTTACACCCAAATAGCAAAAAGTGATAGCCGGAAATTTTAGATTAGCTTCCTCCGCTCCCCTCTTGACAAATGTTCCTTCTCCCGCTAAAATACGGAAGGTGTCTGGAATTACCCCGGACACACAATCACACACCAAAACCCTTCATGGGAGTGGATTTTTGAAGAGAATTCTTTTTTCGCCACACAGTATATCTGCTGTGTGGCTTTTTATATGCAAGCCAGTCAATATTCCCCTGCCCGTCAGGCGGAATGCTGCACAACGATTACACAGGAGTGAAAAATATGAACCACAATTTTATGAAAGAAAAACCGATTTTACCGTTGGTTATCTCGATGTCTTTGCCGATGGTTATTTCCATGGCGATCAATTCCCTATACAACATCGTCGACAGCTATTTTGTGGCGAAGATCAGCGAGAATGCCATGACTGCGATCTCGCTGGTATATCCTCTGCAGAATCTGATGACCGCGATTGCAGTCGGATTCGGCATTGCGATGAATGCCAGAATTGCATTTTGCCTTGGTGCGAAGGATCAGGAGAAAGCAGACGAGGCAGCGGTCACAGGTATCTTCCTCAGCGTAATCCACGGAATCATACTGATGGTTGCCTGCATGGCTGGTATGCCACATTTTCTGAGACTTTATACGAAGGATGAAACGATCATCGAACTGGGACTTACCTATGCCAACCGCGTATTCGTATTCTCGGTCATCATCATGCTCGGAATCTCACTGGAGAAGATCTTCCAGTCGGTTGGCAGAATGAAGGTTTCCATGCTCAGTATGATGTGCGGTTTTATCTCCAACATTGTACTTGACCCGCTGATGATCTTCGGCATCGGACCATTTCCGAAGATGGGGATGGCTGGTGCTGCTTACGCAACCGGCATCGGACAGACGATCACGTTGCTTGTATATGTGCTCTTCTGCATCTTCCGTCCATTGCCGCTTTCCTTCAAGCGCAAAAAACTGTCGTTCAACAAAGCATTGCTCGGAAATCTGTACGCCGTCGGTATCCCGGCTTCGCTGAACATGGCGCTGCCGTCACTCATGATTTCCTGTCTGAACGGTATCCTGACAACATTTTCGGAAAAATACGTCCTCGTGCTTGGTGCCTATTACAAGCTACAGACATTTATTTACTTGTCTGCAAATGGAATCATCCAGGGTATCCGTCCAATCATCAGCTTCAACTATGGTGCTGGTGAGAAAAAGCGTGTCCAGCAGATCTTCCGCACCACGCTCTGTCTGACCGCCGGTGTGATGGCTGTCGGTGTGCTGCTCTCCCTGCTCATACCGGGACAGATGATTGGACTGTTCACCGACAACGAGACGACGATCGAGATTGGTGTCAAGGCACTCACGATCATATGTATCGGATTTATCATCTCTGCAGTTTCCGTCACCTGTTGTGGTGCACTCGAAGCTCTGCAAAAGGGAATGGCGTCCCTGCTGATTTCGCTGTCGCGGTATTCCGTTGTTATGATACCTGCTGCCTTTCTGCTCAGCCGCGTCCTTGATGCCAATGGTGTCTTCTGGGCATTCCCAGTCACAGAGACCATCTCCGCGATTGCCGCGTATACGATTTACCGAAAGAGCTCGCATATCTGAATCGTTTTTTGAACTCAGTCCTCGTCATCTTCATCGTCATCCGTGTCTTCACCTGACAATGCTTCCTTTAACGTTCTCCATCCAAGGACTGCACATTTTACACGCGCCGGCATATGGGCAATATCCCGAAGTGCCGACGCTTCTTCGAGAGAATCAATTTCTTCCTCACTAGCTTCGCCTTTGATCATCTTCATGAAAATCCTGCACATCTCCAGAGCTTCGTCTTTTTTGCGTCCGATAACCATTCCAAGCATAATATCCGCAGAAGCCTGAGAGATTGCGCAGCCATCTCCGACAAAAGCGCCATCTACAATGGTGTCTCCATCTGTTTTTAACTTCAGAAAAATATCATCTCCGCAGCTCGGATTCACGCCTTCAAGAACAATATCCGCGTCCTCCATGTCGTGTTTAAATTCCGGTCGCACATTATGTTCTGTCAGTATTTCGTTATAAAAACTTCTATTTTCCATATCCCATTCGCTCCCTTATACTTGCGATACTCTGTACGAATAAATCTGCTTCTTCTTCTGTATTATAAAACATAAAACTTGCACGTGTTGAAGAACTGATTCCCAGATAATTGAGCAGTGGCTGTGCGCAATGATGCCCTGCACGAACACAGATTCCATCAGAAATCAGGATTTCGCTCACATCGTGCGGATGTACATCATCGATGGTAAATGTAAGAATTCCGGTATGTTCTTCCGCTTTATCCGATCCTAATACGTGAACATGCGGAATCGCTTTCAGTCCATCTAATGCACGCTTTGTCACTGCCAGTTCCTGTTTCTGCATTGTTTCAAATCCAATAGACTGCACATATTGGATTGCTGCATGTAGTGCGACAGCGCCAGCAGCATTTACCGTTCCAGCCTCAAACTTATGCGGAAGTTCGGCATATTTTGCGTTCTCTCTTGTCACCGAATCAATCATCTCTCCCCCGGAAAGGAATGGCGGCATCGCCTTCAACAATTTTTTCTTTCCGTATAAGACACCAATTCCCATCGGTCCGAAAAGCTTATGTCCAGAAAAAGCAAAGAAATCTGCATCCATATCCTGCACATTGACCGCCATATGCGGCGTGCTCTGTGCGCCGTCCACAACGATTACCGCATTTTTCTCATGTGCCATTGCAGCAATATCCTTCACCGGATTCTCATGTCCCAGTACATTCGATACCTGTGCGATAGCAACAATTTTCGTTTTCTCCGTGATCTGCTGGCGCACTTCATCCAGATCCAACGAACCGTCCGGGCGGCATTCCATAAAGCGCAGCGTCGCACCAGTCTGTCTTGCAACCATCTGCCACGGGAGCAGATTGCTGTGATGTTCCATAATGGACACAAGAATCTCATCGCCTGCCTCCACGTAATTCAGCCCATAACTGTATGCTACCAGATTGATACTTTCGGTCGTATTTCGTGTGAAAATAATTTCACGCGCAGATTTTGCACCAATAAAATCACGTACTGCTTTGCGGGTATTCTCGTACAAATCTGTCGCTTCCATGCTGAGCGGATAATTTCCGCGCAATGGATTTGCATTATGCTTTGTATAAAAATCTGTCTCTGCATCTATGACGCACTGTGGACGCTGTGAAGTGGCAGCGTTGTCAATGTATATCCAGTCGTGCCCAATAGACGCATTTCCCTGAGTGCCGATAGATGTCAGCAAAGGAAAATCCTTTCTATAATCCGTCATGCTACACCTCCCCCAGTTCTTCATCTATGATTGCAGCAAATTTTTCATTTGCAATCAATCCCTTCAGTCGTTCAATGCTGGCACGTGCCATAATGTTCTCTGCCTGTTCTTTGTCAATACCTCTGCTTGCAAAATAAAACATAGTATCTTCATCCAGTTCGCCGATTGTTGCGCCATGGTTTCCAACCACGTTTTCTTCCGCACATAAAATAATCGGAATGGTTTTGTTTTCCACATCATCCCCCAGCATAAGCACCGTCTCCTGCTCATTTCCGACCGAATCCACTGCGCCCATCTTAAAGTCAATCGTTCCACGGAAAATTTTCTTTGCACCATCGCGCAAAGCTCCTGATACGTTGATTTCACTTTCTGTATTTTTCCCAAAATGATTAACCACTTCATTCATATCAATGACATGCGTATGTTGGCCAATATATCCGATGTCACTCTTGAAACTGCTTCGATCGCCATTCAATGCAATCGTGGTATCCGAATAAATATCGCCTTTTCCCATATAAATCTGCACCAGCTCAATCTGTGCATTTTTCTCACAGGTTCCCTGAATCGAATTGTATACAAGCGAATCCTCTGCGCTGTGCTGTAACTGGATCAGACGAATGTGTGCATCCTCCTCAAGTGTCAGGTTCGTATATACCGCGATCTTTCCGGTTGGCGCATAATCCATAAATACTGTTATTGTCTCGCCTTTTGCTAGATGTATGTTGATTTTTTTACTGCTGTATTCACCCTCTCCCGTAATGGAAAAACGCACGGCCTCTTTCTGTCCGGCAGATATATTTTCCTCCGAAAGTTCTGTTGTATGTTCAAAATCCCAAGGGAGTTTTGTCTCATTAACCTTCAGCCAGTACCAAGTCTTCGATGGGAGTTTGTTAATCGTCATTTCTGTCATTTTTTACCCTCCTGATAACTATCCAATACTGCCCTTCATTTCAAGACGGATCAGATTATTCATCTCTACTGCATATTCCAGAGGAAGTTCCTTTGATACATTGTCCGCAAATCCGCTGACAATCAATGCTCTTGCATCTTCCTCGCTCATGCCTCGTGACATCAGATAAAATACTGCATCGTCACTGATACTTCCGATTTTTGCCTCATGTCCCACGGCCGCATCTTTGGTGCGGATATCCATTGCCGGTATTGTATCCGAACGCGACTCAGAATCTAACATCAACGACTGACAGGATACTGCGGATTTAGATTTCTTTGCCTCTTTTGTAACAACCACACTACTTCGGAATGTGCTGATTCCACCATTCTTGCTAATGGAACGGGTATTCATGTAGGAGCTTGTGTTTGGTGCCGCATGCACAACTTTTGCTCCGGTATCCAGATTCTGGCCCTTTCCGGCAAATGTTACACCGGTAAATTCCATCTTGGCTCCTTCTCCCTTTAAAATGCTCATCGGATACAGGCAGCCTACATGAGAGCCAAACGAACCGGAAACCCATTCAATGCTTCCGCCCTCTTCCACCAACGCTCTCTTGGTATTCAGATTGTACATATTCTTTGACCAGTTTTCGATTGTGGAATAACGCAGCTTTGCTTTTTTCTTGACGTAAAGTTCTACACATCCGGCATGAAGATTGGCTACATTATACTTAGGAGCAGAACATCCTTCGATAAAATGCAGGCTTGCACCTTCATCCACAATGATCAGTGTATGTTCAAACTGTCCTGCACCTTTTGCGTTGAGACGGAAGTATGATTGCAACGGAATGGATACATGCACACCCTTTGGCACATACACAAACGATCCACCGGACCACACTGCACCGTGCAAAGCAGCAAATTTATGATCGTGTGGAGTGACAAGTTTCATAAAATACTTATGCACCATGTCGGCATATTCACCCTTTAACGCACTCTCTATATCGGTATATACAACGCCTTGTGCTGCGACTTCGTCTTTGACATTATGATAGACCAGTTCCGAATCGTACTGTGCGCCAACACCGGCAAGTGATTTTCTCTCCGCCTGTGGGATTCCAAGACGTTCAAATGTCTCCTTGATGTCTTCCGGCACATCTTTCCACGAGCCCTGCATTTTTGTGTTCGGACGTACATAAGTAGCAATATGATCCATATCCAGGCCTTCGATTGATGGTCCCCAGTCTGGAATTGACATTTCGTTATAAATCTCTAGTGACTGAAGACGGAACTGCTGCATCCATACCGGATCTCCCTTTTCTTTTGACAGCTTGTCCACTATCTGGGGCGTCAACCCTTCTTCCATACGATACGCATCTTTTTCCTCATCACGGATGTCATAGATGCTGCGGTCAATATCTTCTACTTGGCTTTTTTCTCTCATTTCACATGCACCTTTCTCTATTTTTCAAATTCCTCAAAACCGTTCTCATTGATCTCATCAACCAGAGAAGCGTCTCCATTTTTGACAATCTTTCCTTCATCCATAACATGTGTCACATCGACCTGCAGGGATTCGAGAATTCTTGTACTATGGGTGATAATCAAAAGGCTTCCTTTACAACGCTCCTTATACAGTTCTATTCCATTCGAAACGGTACGTACCGCATCTACATCCAGTCCTGAATCCGTTTCATCCAAAATAGCCAGTTTGGGTTCGAGCATCAGCATCTGCAAGATCTCTGCTTTCTTTTTCTCTCCTCCAGAAAACCCAACGTTCAGATCACGCTCCGCATAAGAGGCATCCATGGAAAGTAGTTCCATGGTCTCTGTCAGTTTTTTCTTAAAATTCCACAGGCGAATACGTTTTCCGGTCTTCTGCTCCAATGCATTACGGATAAAAGAACTCAGTGTTACGCCCGGCACTTCGAGTGGATTCTGGAATGAAAGGAAAATACCTTTCTTAGCACGTTCATTGACCGGCATCTCAGTAATATCTTCTCCGTCAAAGAGAATTTTCCCGGATGTGACGGTATAACGCGGGTGACCTGTGATGGCATAGCCCAGAGTTGATTTTCCGGTTCCGTTTGGTCCCATCAGAACGTGGACTTCATCGGTGCCTACGGAAAGACTCACTCCGTGCAGGATTTCTTTGTCTTCGACGTTTACATGTAAATCATGGATTTCTAATAAATTGTTTTTTGACATTTGTTTTTCCTCCAAAATCAACTTAATCTTTAACATTTAAACTGTTTTTTACGACATGCAGGAGCCCTCTGTCTGGACGTCTGCACCACGGATCATGTCTTGCAATGTGTTACTTTTCAGATAATCGTTTATGACTGTCTCGAGTCCTTTCCAGAATGGAAGTGTAGTACATTCTGCGGTTCGCTCACATTTCTTTCCATCCTCACACAGACAGGCAACTGGAGCAAGATTTCCTTCGATGAGCCGAAGTATTTCGATTACTTTATATTCGCATGGCATACGCACGAGCCGATAACCGCCGCCTTTGCCACTGGCGCTATCGAGCATTTTTCCCTTTGTCAGTATTGTCATTATACTTTCCAGATATTTCAGGGATATTCCCTGCCTGGCTGCAATTTCCTTTACTGGTACGAATTCTCCGGTATTGTGTTGCGCCAGATCAACCATGACACGCAGGGCATACCGGCTTTTTGCTGATATCATCATTTCCTTTTCACCACCTTATTTGCGTCTTGATTATACCCCTACTCCCCTACCGTGTAAATAGGTGAATAAAAAATATTAATGCAACTGCTTATAATAAATGCACCGTAAATGTGAAATCTGCTTACATTTACGGTGCATTTTTATATGTATTCTAATAAAATTGTAACCGGTGTTCCACAAGCGTATCGCCTTCATATACAAGCCGCAGCGTGAAAAATCGCGAATCATCTGACAGGATCTGCTTCAGGAATATGGCGTCTCCACTCCACGTCGGAAGCTCCGGCACCTGTGTTTTGTCCACCCAGACCAGATCCCCTTCATTGCAGGTGATCATCTCCCCGGTAAATCCATCTGCCGTGAAAAGGCACATCAGCTCCGGCTCACACTCGTTGCTGATAAATGTAATCAGTCCACGGAACCGATACGATGTAAGCGTCAGCCCTGTCTCTTCCTTCATTTCGCGAAGCAGACATTCTTCCGGTCCTTCGCCCTCCTCGGCATGTCCGCCGATACCGATCCATTTGTCCTTGTTGATGTCTTTCTTTTTCTTCGTCCGATGCAGCATGAGATATTTTCCATCCTGCTCGATATAACATAATGTTGTCATTCGCATAGTGATTCCACCCCACGTTTCAACCGCTCCATACCGTCTTTCAGCAACGCTCTTGGACAGGCGATATTGAGTCGCAGGAAACGGTCTCCATCCCCGGAGAATCCACTTCCGGCGGACAGGAACAACCCCGTCTTCTTGCGGATATGGTGTGCAATCTCACGCGAATTTCCCGGAAGTTCCTTGCAGTAGATCCATAACAGATATGTCGCTTCTGAAGGAAGAATCTCCACTTCCGGGATCTGTTCCTTCACATACTGAACCGCGTATTGCTTATTTTCATAGATATAGGCACGGAGCGCATCTAACCAGTCTGCGCCCTTGGTAAACGCCGCGATTGCCGCGTCAACCGCAAATGCATTCGGCTCTGCGACTTCATCGGTGTTGATTCCGCGCCATACCTTATGGCGAAGCACCGGATTTGGCACAGAGATGGCTGCCGTCTGCAAGCCTGCCAGATTGAATGTCTTGGTCGGTGCAATGCAGGTAATGCTGTTGTCCCGGCAGACATCCGATACCGATGCAAATGGGATATATCCGCGTCCCGGATCAGTCAAATCACAATGAATCTCATCCGAAAGCACAATCACATGATGCTTCGCACACAACATACCGATTCGTTCCAGTGTCGTTTTGTCCCAGATCCTTCCAATCGGATTGTGCGGGTTACAGAGAATCATCAGCGTCGTCTGCGGATCTGCGAGCTTCTTTTCCAAGTCTTCGAAATCAATATGATATGCATTTCCGTCGAATACAAGCGGACTTTCCAACACCTGTCTGCCATTATTCAGAATTGAGTTAAAGAATATATTATACACCGGTGTCTGCACCAGCACCTTTTCGGCTGGTGTTGTCAGCTTCCGTACGATTGACGAGATTGCCGGTACTACACCGGTACAAAACATCAGCCAATCCTTCTCCATTATAAAATCATGGCGTACCTTCCACCAGCCGATATACGCCTGATACCATGCATCCGGAATCTCTGTATAGCCGAAACAGCCATGCTGCGCACGCTTGCCGATTGCTTCCATAATTGCCGGTGCTGTCTCGAAATCCATATCCGCTACCCACATCGGAAGCTCGCCTTCTGCCACGTTCCATTTCATAGAATTAGTATTGGAACGATCTACTATTTTATCAAAATCATATGCCATAATGTCTTCTCCATTTGCAATATTCTTCATATTGTAAAAATCGTCAACCTATCTGCCGCAAATTTACTTCGAAGCATGATCCTTCTTCTCTTTGATCTCCTTGCAGATGATCTCCGTATCTGCAGGATTCACCCGCTCCGGCTCCAGGATGAGTGTTCCGATGGAATCTGCCCGGATCACACCGGACGTCGGATTGATTACGCTGTCAATACCGCCCTGTATCTCCACATCGACGGTCGAATACTCAAACGCAAGTGTTGTATTAACGAGCTTGCAGTTCTTCATCACAAGATTCTCAATATAACACATGCCCTGCAGACTCTCGATCGTACAGTTAATCAGTGTCAGATTCTTCGAATTCCAGCCCAGATATTCGCCGGAAACCACCGAATCATAGACAGTCACATTCTCACTGTTCCAGAATGCATCCTTCGAGAGCAGCTTCGCATTGTGGATCTCCACATTTTTTGCTCCATCGAACGAATAATTTCCCGCAAGCTGGAAGTCCTGAATCTTCATATTCTCGCAATCCATCGCGAAATAATCGCCCTTTGCCATCACGCGATCGAGTGTCACATCTGTACAGTGCCACAATGTCTCTAAAGCATTTGGCATGGCAACCTCTTTGAGCGTCAGCCTGCGGCAGCGCCGGAAATTCTTCGGTGCCTCGATCAGTGCTCGCTCGACCGTCATATCATCGGTGTACCAGACACCGGCACGTGCCATTTCTGCCCAGGTGCCGTCTTTCACTGAAATATTCTTACTGTACCAGAGCGGATATTTCCACTGGAAGATGCTTCCCTCCAACGAAATATCACTGCTCTCCTTGAGCGGGGATTCTCCTTCCCCGAAAATCGTATCTTGAATGGACAGATTCTCCGCACCAAACAATGGGCGTTCACCCTCGAAGTATGCCTGTCTGATCTGCTTTTCCATCTTGTTTCATCTCCTGTATATATAATTGTTCTCTTCCTTTATACCACCTACACCTACCTTTAGGTCAAGAGAAAATTAACAATTTGCATTTCTTTTATTGACAATATAGATTCCCGCACAGACAAGCACGAGTGAAACCAAGCTCAGCACCCCAAACGCCTGCTCCCGTTCATCCAGCAGCCATGCGGATAAGATCACACCAAACACCGGATTCATGAATCCAAACACTGCCACCTTCGATACCGGATTGTATTTTAGGAGCAGTCCCCACAGCGAATAGGCAACAGCGGACACGAATGCCAGATACACAAGGATTCCAATGGCGGATACTGATACCGCACCCATCTGTCCACCTAGCAGCAGACCACACAGGATTAAAATAATGCCACCCACGATAAACTGATAGCCGGAAAGCATCACCGGATTGTGCTTTGCGGAATACCTCTTCAGAAACACGGATGAAAATGCATAAGCAATCGTCGATAACAGGATAAATCCCTCTCCATTTGCCTGCATATGGAAATCCACACCATTTAAGTTAATCAGCACCACGCCCGCAAATCCGATCAGACAGCCGATCATCTGTCTGGCATGGATTGTCTCCTGCCGGAACAGGCAGCCCGATACCAGGATTGCGACAAACACATTGACTGCCTCTATGATGGACGCCTTCACGCCGCTTGTATGTGCCAGTCCGATATAGAAGAACATATACTGTGCCACCGTCTGCAGAAGCGACAGCCACAGAATCTTCCCTGCTGCTCCATGCTCCGGTTTCAAAAACCGCCGTTCAAGAATACTGCCAAGCACGATTGCCAGTATGCCTGCAAGCAGAAACCGCATGCCTGCGAACAGGATCTGCGATGCCGTGTCCAGAAAATTGATATCCCACAGCTTATAGCCGATCTTGATACACGGAAATGCACTTCCCCACAGGAAGCAGCAAAGCATCGCGCCAAGCCATACTACAACCGGTTTCTGCATCCATTCTTTTTTTTCTTGTTCGTTCTTCATCGTCTATTCTCCATTCGTCATTGATCCCGCATCTATATAATATCTTCCAGATTCCTCACGCACATGTTTCCTGCGCCGGTTCTTCCCGGAACTCCCTGCGGTACACCCACGCGCCGGTCATGATAAACAGGAAACATACAACCCAGGTAACCGGTTCACAGATACACACAGCGATATAGCCATAGACCGGCACGAGCCAGATTGCAAAGATCACCTTGCCGAGCAGTTCGAGTCCGCTGCACACAAGCGGCATCACCAGATGTTTCATGCCCTGCAGCGCATTTCGCATGATTACAAGCACTGCCATCGGTGGAACCATTGGAATGCTGATCCGAAGGTACTGAAGTGCGCTGGCAATTACCTCCTGCGTCTCACTGCCAGTGATCAGACGAAGCGTATCCTCCGCGAAGAATACTAAGAAGATCATCGCAATCACCCACCAGATTCCATATAGGATAATCGCTGTCCAGATACCTTTGCCGATCCGCTTCCGCTTGCCTGCGCCCATGTTCTGGCTGGCATAGGTTGCCACACTCGTGCCAAGTGCAAGCCCTGGCGTATAGAAGAACTCTGCCACACGGCGGGCACCGACCTGTGCCGCTATATAGACGTTGCCAAGCGCATTGATGCTTCCCTGCAGGATCACACTTCCGACGTTGTAGATGGCATTCATCAGTGCCATGCTTAGTCCCGTCCATGTCATATCCATCACATACGCCTTGTCAACCTGCTTTATCGCTTCTCTTTGCAGGCGCAGATCTGCGTAATGCTTCCGCATATAGAAGAAACCAAGCACTGCACTGATGCCCTGTGCAAGCACCGTTGCAATTGCCGCACCACGCACGCCCATCGCACACGGTCCCATAAACAGCACATCTAATCCGATATTTAACACACTGCTTAATAACAAAAATAATAGTGGCGTCAGGCTGTTTCCAACTGCCTGCATCATCGCCGACTCCATATTATATATCATCGTGAGCGGAATGCCAATCAAAATCACAGTCAGATATGCCGATGCACCGGCACGGATATCGGTCGCCACATGCAGGGCTCGCAGCAATCCTCTCTCTCCAAGCAGGGAAACCAGCGTCAGCACAACGGAAAATCCGACGGATAATAAAATCATCCAGTTTGCTGCACGCTGCACACCTTTCTTATCGCCCGCGCCAAAGCTCCGGCTGACGGACAAGGCAAAGCCGTTATTTAAGCCAAATGCGAAATTAATGATCAGGCTGTATAATGCCGTTACCGCACCGATCTCCGCAAGCGCCTGATCGCCCAATATATTTCCGGCGATTGCTGTATCCGCCAGATTGTAAAACTGCTGTAACAGATTTCCGAAGAATAATGGCAATGCAAATTGCAACACCATGTAAAATGGTTTTCCGGTCGTCATATCCAATACGCGACTTCTAGCTTCTTTCCCCATAATTTTTCCTCCTGTATCGTTTTTTGTCAGAATCTATACCAATCCTCTATTTATCCGGTTTTTACTGACTTGATTATAATGATTTTAAGGGGTTGCGGCTATCAAAGAAACGATATATACTATAACAAAAACGACAAAAGGAGACATATATTTATGATTCGTCAGGTTTCCACGGTTATCACGGACGCGACTGGAAAAGAGTTCCTAAAGGAACAGACACAGGCATTTAACTTTATTGCCAATTCCAACGATATCCATAATTATATTGCATCACGTGTACAGGCGCACTGGCACAGGGAGATCGAAGTGTTCACCCTTCTATCCGGGGATGTCAAGGTCGATATCAACGACCAGTGTTACACTCTGCATACCGGTCAGGGCTGCTTCATCAACAGCAACGTCCTGCACACATTTACCGCGTTTTCGGATGCACCGTGCCTCTTTCATTCGCTTGTATTTAATACCGATATCCTATCCGGTGTCGTCGGTTCGATCTTCGATACACGTTATGTCCGCCCCGTCGTAGAATGCGGTCCGGCATTTCATCCATTTTACAGTCCGGCAGACGATTCGTTATTCTTCCAGTCGCTTGACCGTGCCTTTTCTGCCTGTGAAACTGAAAGCTACGGCTACGAACTGACTATCCGCAACGCGCTTTCCGATATGTGGCTGTATATCAGCCAGTCGTGTAAGCTCACAGATTCCGCCACGCTGCCCGATGCGCAGGAGCTTCGCATCCGCACGATCTTAGAGTGGCTTCCTTCCCATCTCACAGAGATTGAAAGTGTGGAAGAAATCGCCGGTCACGCCAATATCTGTGTCCGCGAATGTCAGCGTCTGTTCAAGCGCTATCTGCACACAACGCCGATGGAATATGTGCGCACGGCACGCATCTATCAGGCAGCGGATCTGCTTGCACACACCGATCTGCCAATCACAGACATTGCCATTGCCTGTGGATTTTCGAGCCACAGCCATTTTACGAAGCATTTTCGTCTGGTTGTCGGGACGACACCAAGTGCCTACCGCATTTCCACCAAATCCCAGATGGTAAGCCTTGATGAATCCTAGATGGATTGGTATAATAACGATATGAGTAACGTAGCAGTCATCGCAGAATTTCATCCATACCACAACGGGCATCACTATCTCTTCGAGGAAGCGATGTCTCTTTCGCATGCCGATCATGCCATCGCGCTGATGAGCGGGAATTTCTTACAGCGTGGCAGTATCGCCCTGTGGGACAAATATACACGCGCGGAAATGGCGGTTGCGGATGGATTCGACCTGTGCTTAGAGCTTCCGTTTGTATATGCGACCGGAAGTGCCAGAGATTTTGCGGATGGTGCTGTCTCAATCTTAAATAAGCTTCATACCATCGACTATCTGGCGTTTGGCGTCGAACAGGCAGAACCGGAAATGTTTGAACAGATGGCTGAGATTCTGACCAAGGAACCAGAAAACTATCAGCTTGCTTTAAAGCAGGCATTAAAAAACGGTGCTTCCTACCCAAAAGCCAGGCAGATGGCGATTGCCACAATCTGCGGGGATTCGGAAGCATCCCTTCTGGAGACACCGAACAATACACTTGCACTCTCCTATCTGTGCGCGATTAAGAAATTACATGCCAATATAAAACCGATCTTTATCAAACGGATTTCTAACGACTATCACGATACCGGTCTGCAGGCGCAGATCAGCTCGGCAACAGCCATCCGAACAGCGCTTGCCGCTGGATCGGACGTTTCAGTCCTTGCCTCACAGGTGCCACCGGCAACCTGTTCCCGCATGGATACACCAAACCACACCTATCTGTCGGATGCCATGTTTACACCATTTGTACAGGCATGCAGGCTACGGGAACCGGACCTGTCAGATATCTGTGATATCTCCCCGGAACTTGCGGATAAACTACAGCGTGCCCCATATCCAATCGACTATGAAACACTTGTTGAACAGTTAAAGACAAAGGATATCACAAGGAGCCGCATCGCCCGTGCACTCCTGCATCTGTTACTTGGCTATACCGAGTCCGACCGGCAGAAGTTTATTGCATCCGGCTATGCATACTATGCAAATATTCTGGCACTGAAAAAAGAATCCAGCAGCTTAATCCGACAGCTACATGAATCGTCCAAGATTCCAGTCATCACGAAGAAAGCAGACTTTGACTCAGTGCTTGTGGCCTACCCTGCCATTGACTCAGAACTCGCACGCACCATGTGGCAATATGATCTGCGCGCCACCGAACTTTACAACTGCATCTACTATAATCATTACGACATCACACGTCCGAATGATTTTACAAGAAAACTCCCGGTTCTATAATTACGGCGCATGCTATTTTCCCGTATTTCCATGCTGATTGGTTCTACGTGATATTTCATGCTCATACATTTTATTATGGAAGATATGGGAGTTTTTCTATGCTTTTTTGTCTGATTATTTTTCTTCTGACACTCATCGGGGAAAATCAGGTCGTGGTTGCCGGTGCACGTGCCGGACTTATGCTCTGGTTTCACGACGTTTTACCCTTACTTCTTCCTTTTATGCTCTTATCGAATCTCTTCGTCCTGAAAATAAGCATAAAAAAAACAGGCACCGCCTATGCGATTCCTGTTTTATTCCTGCTCGGACTTCTGTGTGGCTATCCGCTTGGCGCGAAGATGGCTTCTGACTTCACGAAGAAAGGCTATATCAAGTCATCCACTGCGACCATACTGCTCCCACTCTGCAATAATATCAGTCCGATGTTTCTGTCTGGCTACATCGGTCACACCGTGCTGCAGAATCAATTTCCGTTCTGGTTTTTGCTTGTGGTTCTCTATGTGCCATATGTGCTTGTCACATGTATCGCATTTTTACTTTTACACACGATAAATAAACACAAACAGAAATTCTCGTCTTCCGCTAATCACACCAAACGATCCATTTCAACACAGGAAGTTGCTGTCACTTATCATTCATCAAATCAAACCGAACATACATCTAAATGTCCACCAAAACATATATCTCCAAAAACTACATTCACGCAAACAAACGATCTATTGTTGCAATCCGTCATTCAAATCACCTATGTCGGTCTGTACATCATGATCTGCTCCATCCTGTTTGCACTTGTCTGTGCCATCCCGAGCCTGCCATCGGATATATCGACCATCCTGTGTGGCATACTGGAAATCACCCAGGGAAGTACCGTGCTTGCCACAAGCGCATTCCCCCCTGCAATCAAAACAGCCCTGATCCTTGCATGTACCTCGTTTGGCAGCATCTCTGCCTTTCTCCAAACGTTGCAGGTCACGAAACAATCCGGGCTGTCCATGATTTATTATTTCGTTGTCAAATGTATCTGTGGATGTATGACTGGTTTTGCAATGTATCTCTTACTCGTCTAAGAAATCATCAAAATCATCATCGTCGTCCTCTTCCTCGTCACGCTCGCCATATACATCGATATCGTCATCGTCCTCTTCCGGCTCTTCCTCATCCTCAGCGGCTTCCTCCTGATTATCGGATGCTGGCTGTGGTGCCTGAGCTGGAGCTGGCTCATTTGAAAATGCGCTGTCGAGATTATCCGTCTCTTCATAAGACATGTTAGAAGAAGCAGTGAACATATTAATGTTCGTATCCATCTCTGTCATATTTGTCTCGATCACATACGTATCGTTCTCCAGAGACTCGATCAGAACACGGTAATTCTCCTTCTCCATGTCATGAATCTTCTGAAAGATATCACGCATCTCTGTAAGCTTGTCCTTTGTATAATACATTGCACCCAGACGGATCTCATTTGCTTCCTCAGAAGCCTGATCTACGATCTGCTGTGCCTGATTTCTGGCATTCTCCAGAATCTCGTCCGCACGGATATTGGCAAGACGTGTAATCTCATTCTGCTCAATCATACGATTTGCCTCGTTTACGGACTCTGTAATAATCGCATCGGAACGGGTTCTTGCATCGGCAAGAATCATTTCCTTGTTACGCATAATCTTCTTGCAACGCTCAATCTCGCCCGGAAGCTTTAACTCTAATTCATCTAACATAGAGAGAAGCTCTGGCTTCTGTACTGAAATCTTTGTCTGTGACAATGGCATTGGCTTACAATTTTCAATGTATACCTTGATCTCCTCGATCATACTTTCAACGCCTTTTTTACCCATCTTAAGAATCCTCCTATGACCTCTTTATATCCAACTCATTCATTCGCTCGATTAATTTGGGAATAATGCACGCGGGAACAAATTCAGTCAGGTCAACACCATACCTTGCATATTCCTTTACCACGCTGGAACTCAAATATGAGTACTGCGTGCTTGTCGACAAAAACACGGTGTCGACATCCTTGGCAACCATGCGGTTGCTCTGTGCCATCTGCATCTCTAAATCAAAATCTGTTAAGGCACGAAGTCCCCGGATGATCACGTTCGTATTCTTCTGACGGACGAAGTCCACCAGCAAACCGTCAAACGATTCTACCGATACATTTTCAATCTCGGAAACTACATCTTTCAACATATTAACACGTTCTTCCAAAGAAAACAATGGTTTTTTCGATGTATTATTCAAAACTCCGACAATTACATGGTCGAATATCGCCGCAGATCTGCGAATGATATCCAGATGTCCAAGCGTAACCGGATCAAAGCTGCCCGGATAAACTGCTATGCTCATACGTTCTCCTTCTGCATCAAAAAGACATGCTTGTTCGTCTTATAATGCTTATCTTTTGTTATTTCAAATCCGAGCGCGTCCACATAGGAAAAATCCTCGTCCAACGCCGCTTCAACCACGATCAGGGTATCTGTCGTGAACCTCTTCGTGGAAAGCACCTCTAAGACCCTGCGTTCTAATCCCTTACTATACGGTGGATCCATAAAGATCACATCATAATCGATTTCCGGCAGAGATGATACGAAGCTTATTGCATCAAGCTTCCTCACCTGCGCCTTGTCCGCAAGTTTTGTGAATTTCAGATTGTCCTCGATACATGTAGCTGCATTTTTTGCCTGTTCAACAAAGGTACAGCTCTCCGCCCCACGGGATAATGCTTCGATTCCGATACCGCCGCTTCCGGCAAACAAATCCAGGAATTTTGCCTGCGGCACATACCCGGTCAGCATATTAAATAATGTCTCTTTGATCCGGTCTGTCGTCGGTCGCGTCTCCAGACCTTCTATCGTTTTTAACGGCAGGCTACGTGCCGTTCCAGCAATCACTCGCATACTCTTTTTCCTTTTCCTATCAATTTTCTCCATGCATCTGTTTTTTTAGCCATTTTCCTGTCTCGGAATAATCGTCATCCGTCCAGCCCGATGTCTTCGTACATGATGAATCGATCAGAGATGATGTCTCCGCCTTGTTCGATAAATTCCATGCCACATAAGACAGATTATTGGAATCAATCAGATCAAACCATTTTGCTGCCTGATCGTAATCAATCGCACCGTTTCCAGATGCATCACAGATGGAAAACTCACTGACAAAAATCGGCAATCCTTTGGAAAGTGCCGTTGTCACTTTGTTTCGGATATTATCCGTATGTGTTGCCGCATAGAAATGGACAGCATACATAATATTATCATATCCGGTAATCGGATCTTCTGCCGCGATGTCGACATCCTGTGACCACGTCGGTGTTCCTACGATGATCAGGGCATCCTTTGCATTCTTGCGGATGATCGGAATGACCTCTTCCGCATAGGACTTTACATCTGCCCACGTCGTTCCACCGTTTGGCTCGTTACAGATCTCATAGATCACATTATCATAATTTTTATACAGGGAAGACATTTCCTCAAAGAATGCCTTTGCCTCTTCCTTATAGGTCTGCGGATTCTGGTCGCCTAATACATGCCAGTCAATAATGACATACATGCCAAGGTTCGTTGCCGCATCCACACCGGTCTTCACCAGTTCCTTTAACTGCTGCTTATCGCCACCGGTACAATATCCGTTATTCTCACCAGAATACATCGCGATACGGATCAGATTGGCTCCCATATCGTCACGCAGGCTCTGGAACGCATCCTGATTCACATATTCCGGAAACCATGCGATACCATGTGTGCTGACACCCTTTAATTGATATTTGTCTCCATTTTTATCTACAATATCCGTGCCCTTCAACGTAAGCTTGCCGTGATTGTCAACCGGTGTTCCACTCTCTGCCTCTACCTTTTCCTTCGGCTTTGTCTCTTCCTTTTCCTCCGTTGCCTCTGTCGTAGAAGCTTCGCTGCTTCCCTTGTATTCTTTTCCATCTACATAAAGCACAGCACTATCACAGATTGCCTTCAGATCTGCCTGCGATGGAACTGTCACGATGGCTCCGATATCCTTCAGATTGCCATTTGCCGGAACCTCTGCATTGTAGTCCACGCTTGTCACAGACAATGTAGTTCCATCCAGCTTGAATGTTCCATTCCATGAGCTGTCCAGTGTCGTCTTATCTGGCACCGTCATCCGAATCTCCCAGTTTTTCAGTGCACTGCCTGTCTTGTTCGTAATCGTCGAATCCAACTGTCCGCTGTATCCATTCTCACTCTCCCATGAATTGCTGTTTGTCACTTTGACGAAGCAATCCTGCTCCTTCTGTGCCTCTGTCGTTGCCGCTTCTGTCGCATCCGAGGCTGTCTCCGGTGCAGCCTCTGTCTCCGTCTGGATTGCCTCCTCAGAGGTTACCTTCTCTGCTTCATCCTGTGGTTTTCTTCTCACCAACGCTACGATCAACGCTGCAATCACAACGACCAGCACTGTGATCACCGCAATCCATACCTTGTTATTGCTTTTCTTCATTGCTTCACCTGTTTCCTTCCCCTGTAACCCTCTTACTTTGTTCTTTTTTCCTGTATCCAGATATATAACCGGTGCAGGTCAACCTCATCGTATGCCTGTCCTCTGGCACGCTCCGACTCAATCTGATATTTCTTCTTATTGGTCTTAATCACAAGCAGATACGCAAGATTCGTCTTGCTTGTCTGTCCGAGTGTGATTGGTTTAATATCCACACTTTTGATATCATCCATTGCAATCTCAATATGACGTTTCTTATCGTGATATGTAAATTCGCCATCCTCAATCGCAGCGATTCCCTCTCCTTCAAACCGATTCCATTTGTCACTCAATACAAGCACAAATACAACAATGCACAAAAGCAGTGCTGCAACACTTACCATATTCGAGACAAGTGCCGCTTCGATCAGTTTTGAACATACAGTAGATACCAATCCAAATACAACAATACATCCAACCAAAGTGAAGAAGATGGATCTTCTCCAGCGTGTAATATACCCTACTTTTACTTTCATGTCATTCCTCTTATCTTATTTTAATCAAACTCGTGCCTATTATATGCTTTTTTGCCCTTTTCGGCAACCGTTTTCATAGGAAAACTGGCGTTTTTCCGTCTTTTTTCACAATTTCCTGATTACCACAATCCACATACATTCCTTTCTACAGCACAGTCTCAGAAATTCCTCCCCGGTTTCTGCGGACTGGCTGTATCGTCTTACCATATTCTTTAAGCATATCCTGTGCAAGCTGCAGCATATCCGCATGATTGTAGATATCTGCAAGTTCAAACAATGCATCACCGCTCTGCCGGATTCCGAAGAAATCCCCCGGTCCACGAAGCTTCAAGTCTTCACTTGCAATAAAGAATCCATCGTTGGAATTCTCCAGCACACGCAGACGTTCCATTGACTCTTCGGATTCTTTCCCATTGATGAATATACAATACGACTGCTTCTTTCCACGTCCGACTCTGCCCCGCAGCTGGTGCAGCTGTGCAAGTCCAAACCGCTCTGCATTTTCCACCATCATCACAGTTGCATTCGGGTTGTTGACTCCAACCTCGATGACGGTTGTCGATACAAGCACATCGATCTCACCCTCGGAAAACCGTTTCATGATCTCATTTTTCTCTTCCGCCCGCATCTGTCCGTGCAGCATCTCGATCCGTGTGCCTGCTGGCAGGTTCGCCCGCATCGTATCGACATATTCCGTCACATTCGTCACATCGAGTGTTTCGCTTTCTTCCACCATCGGACAGACAACATAGACCTGACTGTGTTCGGCGATCTGTCCGGCGATAAACTGATACGCTGTCTGACGGTAATTCGTGCCGACCACGCAGTTTTTGATTGGCTTTCTGCCCTTCGGAAGCTCTTTGATAATCGAAATATCCATATCCGCATACAAGATAATGGCAAGCGTCCGCGGAATTGGTGTCGCAGACATGACAAGCGTATGAACACCGTAACCTTTATCCGATAATTTCTTTCGCTGGTTCACACCAAACCGGTGCTGTTCATCGGTTACAACCAGTGCCAGATCTTTGAATTCCACCTTATCTTCCAACAACGCATGCGTACCAATCACAATATCGACCTCGCCCTGCTGGATTGCTTCGTAAATTCTCCGCTTCTCCTTGAGTGGAGTCGAGCCAACGAGACATGCCGTGCGGATATCACACTGTGCAAACTGCTCTGACAACTCTTCGTAATGCTGTCTCGCAAGCACCTCCGTCGGTGCCATAAGCGCGCCCTGATACCCGGCTTTTGCACAGGCAAGCAGCGCTGCGGCAGCAACGACTGTCTTTCCAGAGCCGACATCCCCCTGGATCAGACGGTTCATCACTCCGTCGCCTCCCATATCTGCCAGAATATCCTCAATTGCATGCTGCTGTCCCTTTGTCAGTGAAAACGGAAGATCAGATATGTAATCCGCAACCGACTTTCCCTGTACAATCTTGTGTAGGTTCTCCTGCAGCTGCGTTGTCTTCTTCATCGATGCCATATCATAGAGGAACTGATAAAACTCGTCAAAGGCAAGCCGACGGATCGCATTTTTTAAGACTGCCTGATTCATCGGAAAATGAATGTTCTCGTATGCCTCTGATAATTCCATCAGACTGTGCTCCGCCCGTACCTCCTCCGGTACATAATCTTCCATCTGGCAGATCAGTTCCCGCGTCGCGATAATTGCTTTCTGAAAGGTTTTATTTGAAAGTCCGCTTGTGAGCGGATAGACCGGCTGCATCTCCTGCTGCATCCCAGCATACACAGGAAGCTTATAATACTCTGCCTGTTCCATAACACGCATACCATTTTTTACTTTGACCGTTCCAACGAAGATATACGAATCACCCTTGTGGAACACATTTCTTAAAAATGGCTGGTTAAACCAGGTCATATGCATCGTCATATTGCCATCACTGACGGTCAGGATTGTAAGCTTTAAGCTCCGCACCTGCTTGACAGTCACATAGGAGGTAATCATCGCCCGGATTGCATGCCGCTCGCCAACTGCTGCTTCCCGGATTGCCACCGGTTCCTCATAGCTTAGATAGTTGCGCGGATAGGTATGCAGCAGATCGTCAATCGTAAAGATTCCAAGTCGTGCAAAACTTTCCGCCGTTTTCTCACCAATCCCTTTAATTGTCTGAATACTGTCTTCTTTTCTCATACTTTTCTTTCCATCTTCTATAATTCAAACAGAGACAAGTTGCGCTCTGCGCATCTTGCTCTGATTAGCGGTCGTCAAATGCACCGCATAAATGCGTGCATTTTCCTCGTCGCCATAACAAAATCCTGACAAAACACGTTCGTTCTGTCAGGATTTATACATGAAATTGTTGTCCGACAATTTCGTTGATTCACTTTATTCCAGAGATAAAATGTAGTAATAAATTGGCTGTCCGCCTGCATGGGCTTCCACTTCAAAATCAGGATAAGCTGCCTGTACCGCTTCTACGAGTGCATTTGCTTTCTCCTCCTCAACATCGCTGCCGTAGTAGATGCTTAAAAGCTCGGAATCTTCATCTGCCATCGCACCGATCAGATCCTTTACCACCTCTGTGATATCCTGTCCAACTGCCTGGATGCCTGCATCGTCGATACCCATATAATCACCCGTCTTGATCTCCTTGCCATCGATGGATGTATCACGCACGGCATAGGTTACCTGTCCACTCTTGACTGCGGTAATGGCATCCTCCATACCAGCCTGATTTGCCTCTGCAGTTGCTGTCTCATCAAACGAAATAAGTGCACTGATACCCTGTGGGATTGTCTTCGTTGGAATGACGATGACTTTCTTTTCTTCTTCAATCTCGGCTGCCTGATTGGCTGCTAAGATAATATTCTTATTGTTCGGGAATACAAATACAGTTTCTGCATTTACCTTGGAGATTGCATCTAACACATCCTCCGTACTTGGATTCATCGTCTGTCCGCCCTCGATGATATGATCGACACCGAGATCCCTGAAGATATCATTCAAGCCTTCTCCGACGGAAACTGCTACAAAACCAAATGGCTTCTTCGGTTCTTCCTTCTTTACTTCCTTTGCCGCTGCTTCCTGCTCAGCAGCCTTCTTACGATCCTGCTCGTGAATGACCTTCTCTTTGTGCTCCTCACGCATATTGTCGATCTTCATGCTTGTGAGGGAACCATACTCCAGACCCTTCTCAAAGGCAAGTCCCGGATGGTTCGTATGCACATGTACTTTTACGATCTCATCATCGGATACAACAACGAGAGAATCTCCGATGGAAGTTAAGAACTCCTTGAACTTCGCTTCCGTCTCTGCATTGTATTCCTTCTCCAGCATAATGATAAACTCTGTACAGTAACCATATTTGATATGGGATGTATCAATCTCTTCCGAAGACATCGTCTGTGCCTTTGCTGCACCACCGGATGTTGCTGGCTCACTAATCTCTGCCTTTCCAGTCAGACCATTATAAGCACCTGTCAGAAACTCCATGAGTCCCTGTCCGCCGGAATCAACCACGCCTGCTTCCTTTAATACTGGCAGCAGCTCTGGTGTCTGCTTTAACACTTCGTTACCATAATCGAGAATCTCCTGTCCCATTGTCTCGAAATCCATATCCATCTCAGAAAGCTCCACTGCTTTCTCTGCGACGCCCTTTGCCACGGTCAGAATCGTACCTTCCTTTGGCTTCATAACTGCCTTATATGCAGTCTCTACCGCACGTACAAAGCCATCGGCGAGTACTGACACTGTAATCTGCTTCCTGCCCTTGATTTCCTTGCAGAAACCACGCAGAAGCTGGGATAAGATAACACCAGAATTTCCTCTTGCTCCACGCAGAGAACCACTGGAAATCTTCTTGGAAAGTTCATCCATCGATGGATTTTCCAATGCGTTCACCTCTCTGGCAGCCGCCATGATCGTAAGAGACATATTGGAACCTGTATCACCATCTGGTACCGGGAATACGTTCAATTCGTTGATATAATCTTTATTTCTCTCTAAGTTGTATGCACCAGCAATAAATGCTTTCTGTAACAACTGGGCATCAATTACCTTTGTAGCCACTTTGTCTGTCCTCCTGATCTATGTTATTAATCTATCACTCGAACGCCCTCAACATAGATGTTGATTGCCTTCACCTTCATACCTGTCATCTCTTCGATGGAATACTGTACCGTACTGATCAGATTGTCACATACCGTCGAAATGCTGACACCATATGCCACAATGATGTGGAAATCAATAGACAGCTCATTGTTCTCACCGATGACTACATTGACACCCTTGCTGATACTGTCGCCCTTCAAAAGCTTCGCAATACCATCCTTCATGCTAATGGTTGCCATACCAACAATACCGAAACACTCTAATGCAGCGTGTCCGGCATACTGGGCAATAACTTCATTTTCTATAATGATTTCACCGTTTTCATTCGATAAATAACCCTTCATGCGTTTACCTCCGTTTCCGTAATAAGCCGGACTGATCCCGGCTGTTTAAAGTCATATAGTGATATTATACCCTTTTTAACAGGATTTAGCAACTTTTACCTGCTATGTAATTCTATAAATTTGTCATATCTGCACCGCAACGGATGACAGAGACAAGATGTGCTCTGCGCATCTTGCTCTGATTAGCGGTCGTCAAATGCACCGCATAAATGCGTGCATTTTCATCGTCGCCATAACATAAAAAAAACAGCATATCGATATGCTGTTTTTTTACCATCTGCTTAGGCTCTCTCAACCTTACCAGACTTCAAGCATTGTGTGCAAACATAAATCTTCTTAGGAGTACCGTTAACTACTGCCTTCACAGACTTGATGTTTGATTTCCACATTCTGTTTGATCTTCTATGAGAATGGCTCACATTGTTACCGAAATGAGCTCCTTTTTCACAAATACTACACTTTGCCACCGTTAGCACCTCCTTGACAAATATTAAGCCCTGCCTGCATATTTCTTCTTTGCGGGCTCACAACATAGGCTATTTTACCAAATAACTTTTCAATATGCAAGAAAAATTTTCATATTTTTTGATTTTTTTTGAAATTTTTCTGTTTCACCCTATTTTATCATAGATAACTGTATCCGATGCTTGTCCAGATCAACACTCATTACCGTCACATCCACGATATCTCCGACTGAAACGACCTCCAGCGGATGCTTGATGTATTTGTCTGACATCCGGGAAATATGCACGAGTCCATCCTGATGCACGCCGATATCGACAAACGCACCGAAGTCGATAACATTCCGCACCGTTCCTTTCAGCTCCATACCCGGCTTTAAATCCTTCATTTCCAGTACATCGCTTCGGAGAATCGGCTTTGGCATCTCCTCACGTGGATCTCTGCCCGGCTTTTCCAGTTCCTTCACGATATCGACAAGTGTCGGTTCACCGATTCCAAGCTCATCTGCAAGCTTCTTTGTATCCTTTGTCTTCTTACTGATGCCCTTCATGCCGCCATGCTTGATATCATCCTCAGATACACCGATCTTCTCCATCAAAGCCTTGGTTGCCTCATAGCTTTCCGGATGGACGCTCGTCGCATCCAGTGCCTCACTTCCGCCATGAATACGCAGGAAGCCCGCACACTGCTCATACGCCTTTGGTCCAACCTTCGGCACCTTTAAAAGCTCCTTGCGGTTTTTGAAGCTTCCATTTGCCTCCCTGTATGACACGATTGATTTCGCCAGTGTTTTATTGATACCGGACACATAAGAAAGCAGTGCCGGACTGGCCGTATTCAAATCGATTCCAACAGAGTTTACACAGTCTTCCACGACATTTGCCAGTGCTTTTCCAAGGTTCTTCTGGTTCATATCATGCTGGTACTGTCCGACACCGATGGATTTCGGATCGATCTTTACAAGCTCGGCCAATGGGTCCTGGATTCGTCTGGCGATACTTGCCGCACTTCTCTGCCATTCCTCGAAATCCGGGAACTCCTCGGTTGCTTCCTTGCTGGCAGAATAAATGGATGCACCTGCTTCATCTGTGATCACATATTTTAAGTCCACATTTAATTCTTTCATAAGTTCCACGATCATCGCCTCTGATTCCCGGCTGGCGGTACCATTTCCGAGGGAAATAAGTGTCACATGATATTTTGCGATCAGCTTCTTTAACACCTGCTTTGCCGCATCGTAGTTTTTCTGTCCCTTTGTCGGGTAGATAATGACCGTATCAAGCACTTTGCCGGTCTCATCGACAACTGCCAGCTTGCTTCCGTGTGCAAAGCCCGGGTCCCAGCCAAGTACAACCTGTCCGGAAATCGGTGGCTGCATCAAAAGCTGATGGAGGTTTTTACCAAATACTCCGATGGCGCCCTCCTCCGCTTTTACCGTCAGTTCATTTCGTATCTCACGCTCGATGGATGGTGCAATCAGACGGTCATAACTGTCCGTAACCGCCTCATACAGATAGCTTGCGCTGTCGTGCTTCATATTTCCAATGATCTGCTTCACAAGCCAGAGTAAAATCTCCTGTCTTGGTGCCTCGATCTTCACTGTCAGGAACTTCTCTGCCTCACCACGGTTGATTGCTAAAATCCTATGTCCGACCAGCTTCCTGATCGGCTCTGAGAAATCATAATACATCTCGTATACCGAATCTGCTTCCTCGTCCTTCGCCTTTGCAACCAGACTTCCACTCTCCTTCGTCATCGCACGAAGCTTCGTCCGGTAATCGGCATCATCTGCGTAGGCTTCTGCAAGAATATCCTTGGCGCCATCAATCGCATCCTGCACGCTTTCCACGCCTTTTTCCGCATCGACAAAAGCGGCTGCCTCTTCCTCGATCGTCTTCATCGTCTCCTGTGCGCGTAAGATCTCTGCAAGCGGCTCTAAGCCTTTCTCCTTGGCAATCGTCGCTCTTGTCCGGCGCTTCGGGCGATACGGACGGTACAGATCCTCCAGGGCAACCATCGTCATTGCCGCCTCAATCTGCTTCTTCAATTCCTCTGTCAGCTTGCCCTGTTCCTCGATCGTTGCAAGTACAGACGTTTTCTTCTCCTCTAAGTTCCGCAGATACATAAGCCGCTCGGACAATGCGCGCAGCTGCTCATCATTTAAAGAGCCTGTCACTTCCTTCCGGTATCTTGCGATAAATGGAATCGTTGCACCCTCGTCGATCAGCTCGACGGACTTTTCCACCTGTCCTTTCTTAATCTGCAATTCATCTGCAATTACCTGTAATATATCCATGTTGTCTCTCCTGTTATTCCTTATAAAATTCCGGGATAAAGCTTTCCTTCGCCGCTTCTCCCTCCTGGTAAAACGCCTGCTCCACACCTAAATTCACTGCATAATCCAGCAGCTTGCGGTACGATTTCCGGCGGACTTTATCTGCAAGCTCCGGGAACCTTGCCCCGATATCACCAATCGGCGTATACTGGCTCATCATACTGATATAGATCCGGTTCCCATATGTCTCATAGAGATAACGCACGATCTTCTCTGCCTCTAACAGATGCTCCGGCAGTAACATATGACGCACGATCACGCCCCGTCTTATATATGCATCCTCAGCATCAAAGACGACTTTACCACACTGGCGCAGCATCTCTGCAATCGCAGTCTTCGCCACCACCGGATAATCCGGTGCATGGGAATACTTTGCCGCTGTATCTGCATCCATATATTTCATGTCCGGCAGGTAGACATCCACCAGTCCCTCTAACATGCGCAGTGCTTCCACCCGCACATAACTGCTTGTGTTATAGATAAATGGCAGGGAAAATCCCTGCTCCTTTGCCTGCCGGATCGCCTGCGCCACCTGCGGGATAAAATGATCGGCAGTGACCAGATTGATATTCGCTGCGCCCTGTGCTTCAAGATCATAGAATATCTGCACAAGCTCTTCCACTGTGATCTGCCTGCCGGTACCACCATCCGAAATTGCGTAGTTCTGGCAATATACACAATGAAGCGGGCATCCGGTAAAAAACACCGCACCGGAACCTCTCTCTCCGGAAATACAAGGTTCCTCCCACATATGCAGTGCCGCCCGTCCAATCCGCATTGCAGCGGTCTCGCCACAGACGCCCAGCTCGCCATTTGCACGATTTTTCTTACAATTCCGCGGGCACAGCGTACAGACTGACACCTCTGTATCTTCTATGCTATTCTGCCTCTGACTGTTATTGATATTACTTTCCATTCAACTCATGTTCCCTGTGCATTTCCTGTCTGTGCGGCCGTTCAATCGTGATATACCACTTCACCACAGACGTTCCGATAATCACCACATATCCGATTACGCTCAGATAATCCGGAATCTGATCCAAAAACAGGAATCCCCATAGTGCTGTAAAAAGCACGATAGAGAAATCATACACCGAGATTTCCTTCGCCGGTGCATACGAATACGCCTTCGTGATGAAGATCTGCCCGCCTGCCGCCGAAATACCCGTACAGATCAGAAACAGCCATTGAAGTCCACTCATCGGCTGATAATTAAATACAAAAAATGGTAATGTCACAACACAGGAAAAGGCGGAGAAGAACAATACGATAATCATACTATTTTCCCCGCGTTGTCCAAGCTTTCTGACAAATGTATACGCAAATCCGGCACCAAATCCGCCAAGTGCACCAATCAGCGCCGGTACAACCTCCATACTCATCGTCGGCTTCACAACGAGCAGCATTCCAACGAATGCGGCTGTCACTGTCACCCAGTCCAGCTTACTTGCAACCTCCTTCAATACGAAGAAGGAGCAGATGATTGCAAAAAAGGGTGATAATTTATTCAACATCGAAGCATCTGAGATTGGGATATGGTCGATTGCATAAAAATTACAGATCAACCCGCACGTGCCACCGATGGCACGGCAAAACAGATACTTCAGATTTCCTTTTCCGATTCGAAACGGCTGATGTGCCTTTACCAATGCAGCGACTGCAATCAGCATCGCAACCAGATTCCGGAAGAAGCATTTCTGCATCGTCGGCACATCTCCGGCTAACCGGACAAATAAGCTCATAAGCGAAAAGCAAAATGCAGATAATACAATACATACAATTCCCTTTTTACTTTTTTCCACGTCTCTCACTTCCTGCCTGATTCATCCAACCTGTTACATTAACGGCAATATACGATCTCTACATCCTCGATTGCCTTCGCAATCAGAGGCTCAACCTTACCGACAAGCGCCTTCTCAGACTCCAAGATCTGCTCCATCTTCGGCTTTGTCACCGGATGCTGTGCTACAAAGGTTGTACAGCAATCTTCATATGGCAGAATAGATGTCTCATACGTTCCGATTTTCTCTGAGATATCAATGATCTCCTGCTTATCCATACCGATACATGGACGGAATACCGGAAGCTTGTCGATTGCGCGGTCAATGACGAGCAGACTCTGTGTCGTCTGACTCGATACCTGACCGATACTCTCACCGGTGATCAGGCACTGGCAGTCCTCTTTCAATGCAATCTCCTGTGCAATCCGGTACATAATTCGCTTCATGATGATTGTCAGCTCATCATGCGGACAGTTGTCATAGATGGCAAGCTGCACATCCGTAAACGGTACCACATGCAGTTTGATCACACCCGAATATTTTGACACGATCTTTGCGAGATCGATAACCTTTGTCCGTGCCTGGTCACTTGTAAATGGTGGCGCATGGAAATACACTGCCTCAATCTCCACACCACGCTTCGCGATCATATATGCCGCAACCGGGCTGTCAATACCGCCAGACAAAAGCGTCATACCCTTACCATTCGTGCCGACCGGAAGTCCGCCCGGTCCCGGAATGATCTTGGAATAAATATAAGTGACATTCCGCACTTCCACATTGATGAACACATCCGGCTTATGAATGTCGACCGTCATATCCGGATAGGCATCCAGCAGATCGGCTCCAAGATCACAGTTTAACTCCATCGAAGTCTTTGGAAATGTCTTGTTATTTCTTCTTGCATTTACCTTGAATGTAAAATGCTTATCGTTATATTCTTCTGCCACATGTGCGACAACTGCCTTGGAGATTGCCTCATAGCTCAACTCCTCCACAACCTTAACCGGGCACACACCGACGATACCGAAGATTGTTGTGAGTACCTTCATGACATCCTCGTAATCGTAATCCGAGAACGCCTCGACGAAAATACGTCCGTATTCCCGGCGTACCTCAAACTTGCCCAGTGGCTTTAAGCGTGCACGCATACGCTTGCACATAATTTCCTCGAAGACGTAACGATTCTTTCCTTTCGTTCCGATCTCCGCATATTTAATCAAAAACATCTTATACTGCATCGTAATCCTCATTTCCTACTACCATAGTTGTTTTATTTCCATCGTTTCACTATAACAGAAATAAAGAGGAATAGCAATTATTTCTTCCGTGTATAGCGCCGCAGCATCGGAAGGGTTTCCTTTAATACATCCACACAATAATCCACTTCTTCCTTTGTGTTCCACTCACAGAAGCTGAACCGCAGAGTCGACTCCAACTGCTCCTGCGACAAACCGATTGCTGTCAGAACATGGCTGACCTGCGGTTTGTTCGAAGAACAGGCAGAACCTGCCGATACATAGATACCCTTATCGCCGATCGCACGCATCAAAACGGCGGCGCGCACCCCTTCAAAGCTGATACTCGCGATATGCGGTGCCTCACCGGAATGGTCATAGACACCCTTGATCTTCGTTACCTCCGATACTAGATAATCCCGCACCTCGCGTACATGCTGCATCTTCGCCTCATGGTCGGTATAGATCATCTCTGCGGCAAGTCCCATGCCTGCGATTCCCGGCAGATTCTCCGTACCGGAACGCATGAAATTCTGCTGTCCGCCTCCGTAAATGATCGGGCGGATCAACGTCTTATCCTTGATATAGAGTGCTCCGCTGCCCTTTGAACCATGTATCTTATGTCCGCTCACCGAAAGCAGATCCACACCAAGCTGCTTCGGTGTGAATTTTAATTTACCATATGCCTGTACCGCATCGACATGCACAATCGTCTGCGGATTGTGTGCCTTCACAAGCTTTGCAAGACCCTCGACCGGCTGGATGCTTCCGATCTCATTATTTACATACATACAGCTGACGAGTATCGTATCCTCACGCAGCAGTTTCGAGAGGCTGTCCAGATACACCTTTCCATCCGAACCAACCTCCATGAAGCTGATCCCAAAGCCTTCTTTCTGCAGAAACTCCACCGTAGAAAGGACAGATGCATGTTCGATCGGTGTCGTGATAATATGCTTCCCTGCGCGGCGGTGCGCCAGTGCCGTCCCGATTAAGGCAAGGTTATTCGCCTCTGTACCGCCGGATGTAAATACGATCTCCTTTGGCATACATTTAAGTGTCTTTGCGACCTGTTCTGTCGCAGTGCGCTCATAATCTTTCGCCGTTAATCCCTTCTTGTGCTGGGACGATGGATTTCCATAATCCACGTCCAGCAATGTCATCATCAGTTCCTTTACCTCTGGGAATACAGCCGTTGTTGCTGCATTATCAAAATAACATTCCATCACTTTTTCTTTTTCCTCTACTGTCCCGTTACATAATGATAAATCGCCCGATAAGTTGACTGCGAATAGTGTACACCATCCGCGATCGTTGCAGGGTTTAAGCCATAATATGTATCAATATAATATCCATCAAAATCCGCTACATGATTGTGCATGTAGTTGTTGAAGGTTTTGATATTCTGGTTAAATCCGCCTGCGCCATAGTTGTTGCTGTACCTGAAATTCGCGCCAACCGGATTGACCGACATGATACAGATCGTCGCTCTCGGATACTCTGCATGTAAGCGTTTAAAGAATGCAACGTAATTTTCATAGTTAAATATATCATTGATACCAAAATTCGACACGATCACAGCGTTCGGCTTCCGGTCTAACACCGCCCGGATCATCGGATATCCGGTACTGTTCAGCCATACATATCCGGAAGAAACCTTCGCGATCAGATTGGAATTAAAAGACTCATTTCCATATGTGTAACCATAGATATAATGGCCAAATCCAACCATTCTGGAATCTCCAAGCCACAGATCAACATTGCCAATTCCCTTGACAACCCGGTTTGCTCCAACCGTATCAAATACGGACTTTACAACCGGATATCCCGTCGCACCGGGTGCAGTTCCGCCCTTTGCTACAAGCTTGATCTGAATTGCCTCAATCCGCTTCGACATGCCGGTGGAACCTGCCGTAGCACCGTTCTTCGCCCAATCCAGCCATCCATAGGTCTGGATATGCACACGATAATAAATGTCATAATACCGTGCCGCATTTCCGGTCAGATAAATCTCGATTGCTTCTAACCGTTTTGCCTTGCCGGTTGTTCCCGCAAGCTGTCCGTCCGAACGAAATGCCTGCCAGCCATATGTCTGTCCATGTACACGATAGGCTACGCCACCATCCACAGAAGTATTCTTCAGGGAAATGGAAATCGCTTCCATACGTTTCGCCTGTCCGATCGTACCAAGTGTGGCTCCATTTGTTACCTCCGGCAGGTTCCCGTAGGTCTGTACATGTCCGGAATAAGCAACTGAAACCGCTTTTTCCTGCTCAATGCTTCCAAAATCAGTACTGCCCGGTGCCGCCGCATCTTTGGCTACCAGCCGGATCTGGATTCCATCCAGCTTCACGCCATAGCCACATGTACCGGAGATTGCACCGTTCTTCGACCAGCCAAGCCAGTCTCCGCCACTGATATGACTCCGATAGTAAATATCATACATCATTGCATCCTGTCCCGTCAATCGGATACAGATTGCTTCTAACCGTTTTCCTTTCCCAACCGTACCTGCCAGATGTCCGTTTGTTTTCCAGTCCTGCCAGCCAATACTCTGCACGTGGGCACGGTAGGTAAGCTTAACCGCCGACTCAAGCCTGATTGCCTCCAACCGTTTTCCAGTTCCAAGATTACCAAGCGTCGTTCCATCTTTCACCTGTGCCAGATTCCCGTAAGTCTGCATATGTCCGCTGTAATAAACCGACGGGAGTTCCGCTGCCTTTGCCGGCGTAAATCCAAGCAGCATACCTGCCACCATACATATAGTCAATACCATTGCTGCAAGCTTTTTATTCATACTGTTTCTACTCATATTTTCTTCTCCCCTTATCCTTTTATCGTTCCATCTGGAACATCAAAATCGACAATACTGTAAGTCCTGCTGTCTCTGTGCGCAGAATCCGGTTGCCAAGTGTAATCACCTTCGCACCCTTATCTTTCGCTGCCGCAACCTCTTCCTGCGCAAAACCGCCCTCCGGTCCGATAAATATCGCTGCCTTCGAGCCTGCCGGAAGTCCCGCTGCCTGTGCAATCACTTCTCTCGCGTAAGTGATTCCCTCCGCACTCTCATACGGAAGCAGCATCACATCAAATTCACCAGCTCTTGCCAGTGCCTGTGAAAAAGAGCAGAAATCGGAAACCTTCGGAATCACGCCTCTGCCCGACTGTTTCGCCGCAGACTCGGAAATCGCCTGATATCGTTCCAGCTTTTTCGCCTTTTTCTTATCTTCAAGCTTCACAACGGTACGCTTCATCATCACCGGGACAATCTCTGCCGCACCAAGCTCCACCGCTTTCTGGATGATAAACTCCAGCTTATCGGATTTCGGCATTCCCTGAAACAGTGTGATCGCGCAAGGAAGCTCCGCCGCATTCTGGTTGATATCCTCAATCTTCGCATAGACAACGTCCTTTTCCACTGCCGCTATGCTGCACGTATATTCCTTTCCATTTCCATCACAGACCGTCAACGCATCCCCCACCGATAAGCGCAGTACATTCTTAATGTGGTTGACATCCTCACCGGTGATTGCGATCTGCTCCTGTGCATCGCTGCAATCTTCTACATAAAATCTAGGCATAGTCTCTCTCCTTTATTCCGGATGCCATTCGATTGTACCATCTGGATAAATATAGTCGTAACCGCCCTTATCACAGTTCGGAACAATGGTTGGTCCTGTTTCATCTACTGGTGCTGCGGTTGTCTCCGGCGCCTGTGTTGTCGCAGGTGCCTGCGTCGTTGCCGGTGCCTGCGTTGTCGCTGGCGCCTGTGTCGTTGCCGGTGCCTGTGTCGTTGCCGGTGCCTGCGTTGTCACAGATGTCTGTGTATCCTTCTTATTCGACTCTGTGGTCTTCGTATCTTTCTTGTCCGCTTCCGTCGTTGCCTTATCCTTCTTATCCTTGTCTTTCCTGGATTCGGTCGTCTTAGCTTCAGTTGTCTGCTCCGTTGTATTCTTCTCTGTTGATGCCTCCGTCTTTGCCGTCGCATCACCTGCAGTTGCAGCGTCCTTCTTTGCGCTTCCGCATCCACCAAGTAAAAATGCCGCTGTCACTGCACACAAAAATGCCTTTTCTTTCCAGTTCTTTTTCATATTTATGTCCTCCTAATCATTACAAATAGTTTCTAACAGCATAGAATAATAGCTTCCATCCTGCTCTGTAATTAGTTCCATCTGATAGTTACCTGCCGGGAATGCCTGTTGTCCGATATACGCGGTAAATCCATAATCGGAGGGGGTTCCCGTTGTAAGCTCATCCGCTGGCGCCGCCTCAACGACAAAGCATCCGGAATCGCCGGAAAACCGCAGATATATCGGTGAGTTTGTATCCACGTATCTTGCATCTGCCAATCCCTGTATTTTATAATATTCATCAAATTCGGAAATCTCCACTGTCACAGCTCCCGAAGTATAAGCGATTGTTTTCTCTGAGAATGCCCGGAGCGGTGCCGGCATCACCGGAGCGAATTTTACGAGGTTGACCAGATTCCGTTCTACCAGCTCGACAATACAAACATCCCGGTTCTCCGTATACATCGCATCCAGGCGATACGGAATTGCCTTGCAGAATTTCGCCGAATCAAACTCCTGTGCCAGAAATGGCAGCAGCGAATTGCCAAACGAATCCCGGAAGCAAAGCAGATGGGATCCGTCTCCTTTTGTTCCCGTCGTTGTCACGACATTAGCGGTCACATCATCTGTCCCATCATAGCTATATGTAAAATACGGACTATAATCATATTCCTTTTCCGGATGTCTTGCAAGCGGATATAAGATTTTGTCAATGTCTCCTTCGAAATCATCCCGCACCTGCGGTTCTACCTGCGTCAGATCTGTATGTTTCACGCCTGCCTGTTCGAGCAGTGCATCCTGTACCAGCGCCGCTCCCCGGTTATCCCAGTGGGAGTCCCCCTTATGATAAAGCGCCCCTGTCTGTGCCTCAAACAACGCATGCAGATCCACATAATCACATCCAAGCTCCTGCATAACCATAGATACTCGCTGCAGATTCGTCGGTTTGTCTGTCTGCGTGTAATAATACGGCATGTACTCCGGATAGAGTGTATTTTTGTTCGGCGCGCTTGTAAATACAAACGTCTTCCCCATGCCTTCCACATATTCCTGCATCAGGGAAATCACGGTTGCCACATTCCGGATGCCACGGTCACTCATGCGGTTTGTTCCCTGGTAATCGTCCAATGTCGTACGCAGATACAGCCAACCATCGGTTCCGACGATTGCCAGATTCTCACTTGACTGATGAAATACCCGGCTCATCAAAACCGCATCCGCGGTAACAAGCTCCTGCCGGTAGGCAAAATGATCCGAAAAATACGCTTCTAAGTCTGAAAGGTATTTGTAATTGATTGTTTTCTCCTCCACCAGCTGCGGCATCTGTGCAAGCGTCTTGTTCTCGGTCGATTCCGGCTCCTTGTACCAGAGCATTCCGACCAGAGGCACTGCAAGGATCAGGAAGAACAGACTACAGAATATAACACGATAAGTTTTCATACAGATATGCCCTCCTGTCCTTTAAAATCGAAAATAAATAAACGGATTATATGCATCCGATGCCAGCATCACCATGCAAAGCAGCAGACAGGCAAGCAGTCCCACGCCGGATACGATCTGTACGACCGATATGGTCTGCGCCCGCTTACAGATCTGAAGCTTCCTTTTGATTGCCTGCACCCAAGGGACCATAAACGCAATGCCAAGGATCAGAGCAACAAGCAGATACGGCGTCAGCTCTGCCTGTGCTAACATCCAGCCCGCTGCATTTCCATGAAAGGAAAACATCTGTCCAAGTATCTGGAATCCCTGTACCACACTGTCTGCCCGGAACATCACGAAGCCACAGATCACAACCAGCATTGTATATAAGTACTGCACCCATTTCCATCGTACGCGTTTGATACTCAGCTTCGTGTGCCCTTCCAACACCAGAAATGTGCCATGGAACAGTCCCCATAGAATAAATGTCGTATTGGCTCCATGCCATAACCCGGTCAGGAAAAATACGATATATTTGTTCAGAATCGTGCGTGCACTTCCCTTCCGATTTCCACCGAGCGGAATATATACATATTCCTTAAACCATGTGGAAAGCGAAATATGCCATCTGCGCCAGAATTCCTTGATGGAAAGCGATGCATACGGATAGTTGAAATTCTCCTTGAAATGGAATCCAAACATCCGTCCAAGCCCGATCGCCATATCGCTGTAACCACTGAAATCATAGTAGATCTGAAGCGTATAACCGATCGCTACAAGCCACGCAGCAGCCATACCAAGACCAGATGCATGCGGCATCAGACGGTCTACCATCTGTGCGAGCGCGTTGGAGATCAGAACCTTCTTCGACAGACCGACGATAAACCGGCGGATTCCATATTCGACATCTGTCACCGTCTGTCTGCGGTCGGTAATCTCCGCTTCGATATCCCGGTACTTGATGATCGGTCCTGCAATGAGCTGTGGGAAAAAGCTGATATACAGCAGCAGACGAAAATAATTTTTCTGGCAGTCACAGTCTCCCCGGTACAGATCAATGATGTACGACATCGTCTGAAATGTAAAAAAAGAAATGCCAATCGGCATCACCAGCTTCAGATACGGAATCGACAGATGTCCGATCTGATTGATGATTCCGATCAGGAAATCAGTATATTTGAATAAGACCAGCAGTGCCAGATTCGCGGTCACCGCAGCGATCAATATTCCTTTTTTCAGTTTCCTCTGCTGTTTTTTATCTGCCTGCTCCATCCATAACCCGAACAGGTAATTTACAAACGATGAGCCGAGCATCAAAAGCACATAGGACGGCTCACCCACTGAATAAAACAATATGCTGAACAGGACAAGACATGCGTTTTTGATGTGGATGTTCGGTACAATCGTATGAATCAAAAAGACCAGCAATAAAAATCCACTTAGAAATGAAATTGAACTAAAAACCATACGTTTCTCTTTTCCCCCTTGTTAATGCGTGTATTATACACGATATCCTGCGTTTTTTCTATCTGCTTCAGACATGGTTTCCGTTTCTGTCATTGCCTCGCTGGAATTATTTTCTGTCCACAGAGGGATGGAATTTGTCCCATACAGCCTCTTACAAAACGGACACACTCTATGCTCCACCGTGTTATAGTAATGTTTTCCCTTTTCACATTTTATGATCATTTGTCTCACTCCCGGTTTCTACTATCCCAATCGAAATTCCTGTGACTCATCACACAGCCATACCCGGTTTCCGGCGTCAGCCTGCACCATTTTTCCTTTCCCCAGATAGACACCTTCCACATAAACACCATTTTTTGAACAGTCCTCTACCTCGTAGGTGTCATCTGCAAGCCGTCTTACGACACAATGTGCCCGGCTCACGTTGGAGTTTTTCAAAACAATCTGACATTTTCCGGCATCTCTGCCAATCGTCAGGCCTTCGCCCTTTTTCATACGATAGATGATTCCGAGCAGTTCCCCCTTTGTTCCAATGATTGCGCCATTATCCTCCATGCTTTTCGCCAGACTCCGTGTGACTGTCGGATCTATATCCTCCTCTGCCACCTGTATTTTCTGTTTGAGCTGAAACTGTATCTGCACAGTTTTGTAATATTTCCGGCTGATTGGAAGCGTATCCTCCCCGACAACAGCCTCATACCCATTGATTGCTGCAATCGCAGCCTTCCGCACAAGAAAACTCTGATGAATACGCACAAATCCATGCTGTAACACCTTATGCTCGATATCCGCCAGCTTTCCATAAAATGGAATCTCTTCATTTTGTGTATGTATCAGCAGTACTCTGGCACGGCTTTCTATATAGCGGATCACAGCGATCGGGATACTACGCACAACCGACTCTGATTTCACGAGAATCGTGCCAGCCTGTGCCCGCCGTTTCATATATTGCCGCAGACAGTCTGGAAGCTGCGTCTTCATATCTTCTTTTAAGACATACCCCTGTGCCTGCACATGATACCCTTCATACACATAATCCGCTTCCTCTGTTACAAACAACAGATCAACATCCAGATTTTTCGCCCGTATCTGCTTTGCCAGCTGAAGCCCGCTTTTATTTTTATAATTCATTTCCATAAGCAGCAGATCAAACGGCACGGTATTTGCCTGTATCTCCTGCTCCAAAGTCTCTGCTTCTGCATATTCAATATAGCTTAATTCTTCTTCCCGGAACAATGTGTCCGTCACAATCTGCCGGACTACCGCCCGATCTTTTGTATTTTCATCACAGATTCCAATTCGCAGCATCGTTTTATCCTCACATAAAAAATCGAGTATTTACATACTCGATTTTTATTTTATCATGTTCTTTTATTTTTTCCAATATTCCTGATAAGCTTTTCTGACTTCTTTGTCGTAGGTCCTGCCGATCGGTATTGTCTTTCCGTTCTGCACTTCCACCGTTTCCACGCCTAAATAGGTGATATACGCCAGATTCACAACATATCCACCATGCACACGTATCATATTGTCTCCCAGAATTTTACGGATGCCTGCCAGCGACTCATAGCTGGTGTATTCCCGGAACCGTGTCACAATCTTGATGGTTCTCCCACACTTCTCGATATAAATGATATCCGGGCGATTGATAAATACATGATGCCCCTCACAGATAATCTCCAGCGATTTACGTGCGGTATCCTGCTTTACCATATTGACTGCCTTCTGCATCGCAAGCATCATTACCTGATCCGCATCTTTGTGCCGGACAAAATAGCAATGATTGGTTTCATACACATCCTTGATCGCATTTTCATTCTCGGTCAGATAAATAATCTTGCAAAATGGAAATGTTGCATTGATCTGCTTGGCAATCGTCACCCCCCGCAAGCCGCTCTCTGGATAATCCGTATTCATGATCAGGATTTCGCAGTCAAATACCATATCTTCAATATCAATTTTTATTTCGTTCGGAGTATATGAATGAATTAAGAATCCCTGTTCCTCTGTATATATTTTCTGTAATATTTCCTTTACTTTGTGCCGAATTTCATAACGGTCATCGCAAATTCCAATTTTCATCGTTTGTTGTCTTCCCCAGTCCCAAATATTCATTTTATAAATAGTATCATAAAATTTACCTTCAAAACTGAATCCTGCTGATTTGGCTATATTTTCGGTATAATTTACGTACTATTTACAAATCTGACCTGGGGTATCTTAGCAAAAGCAAGAAGTCTCAAACAAAAAATGCAATATTTATACATTTTTTTGTAAAAAACAGTATGTTTTATCTTTAAAAAAGCAAAAGCACGTACTACGACGTGCCTCTGTTCAACCAAAATTCAATTGTCACCTGAAATATTGCCTCATAAGTTTCCGGATCCTCATAGGAAAAATATAATCTATATTTCCCATCCTCCAAATCTGAAGCAAGCGGAATATATAATGTAAATGCGTCCTTATCAAAGTAAAATTGTGGCGTAAACCATGTTGCATAATCCCATGTACTCTCCATACCTGCCAAGCCATAGATTGGCTTATAAATTCCGGTTTCCGAATCATACTTTTCAAAAGTAAAAGAATCGGTGAATGTTTCCGACATCTGCGGTGGATCGTTCAGAAGACTATCATAATATTTTAAATGAAGCTTTGCACAATCTCCATAAAACGGATCTGCTGACATCTGCGATGGATTCATGACACCTCCAAGATTTCCATCCTCCATATACTCAAATGCATCAATACTGACTCGTTCCGTCTCCGAGGACGTGATATTCAGGATCGCATCGGATTTTTCCTGCTCAGCAAGCTCCTCCTTCGTTGGCACATGCATGACCATCGGATTGTCCGTCTGTGTCGTCTGCTCCTCTTCCGTTGCTGCCTGTACAGCGTCCGTACGAGTCTGTGCATCCGCCATTGTTGCCGTCTGTGCCTCTGTCGATGCTGCATCCATTTCGGTTGCAGATGCCGTTCCCGGCCTCTTCACCGCGCGTCCCGCCATCCAGATTCCCGTTAAAACAAGCACAATTACGATACATGCACTTCCGATCAGCCATCCCTGCTTCTTTGGCAAGTCCCGCTTTGAAATCCGGGACACCGGTATCACATACGGCTCCATCTGTGCATTCTGTCCCTCTCCGGCAAGCAGCGCTTCCCGCATTGCCTCCACCGTCTGGTAGCGATCCTCAATCTTTACAGACATCGCCTGCATGATCACCTGCGACATTGCACGCGGGATCTCCGGATTAATCTCGCAGACAGGCTTTATCGTATCCTCCAGTGCACGTCCAAACGATTCCTCCGGCTTCTCTCCGGTCGCCGCAAAATAAAGTGTGGCACCAAGCGCGTAGATGTCCGTCCACGGTCCCTGTTTATCCTTTTTTGCATACTGCTCTGGCGGCGCATAACCCGGTTTTAATACAACCGACATCGTCTGCTCGCCATCGAGATACACCTGCTTTGCCGCACCGAAATCGATCAGCTTTACCGTCAGATCCTCACAGAGAAAAATATTCTCCGGGCTGATATCCCGGTGAATCATGCCCGCCTTGTGGACAACTGCAAGTGCATCCAACACCGACAGGCAGATATGGAGGATATGATCCGTATCCAGCCGTCCTCCATGCTCCCGGATGTATTGTTTCAGCGTACAGCCATGCAGATACTCCATGACCATATAGGCAGTATCATTTTCCTCCAGATAATCATAGATGCTCACAATATTTGGCTCCGACTGAAACCTCGCCACATCCTGTGCTTCCTTCAAAAAACGAATCCTTCCCCGATGGTATTCCCGCTGCTCCTGCCCAACCGGCACACAGACCTTCGACGAATCTGCACTTCGCGTCGCAATCCCGGACGGATAATACTCCTTGATTGCAACATATGCCTGTAAGAGCGGATCCCATGCACGGTATGTGATTCCGAATCCACCTGCCCCGATCACCTCTTCAATTTTATATCGCTCTTTCAAAATAACACCCGGCTTTAAACACCGGGTGTTACTCATACCGCGATTTGACGGACTTTCAATCATTCCGCGTTCTCCCCATTTTTCGCAACTTATTTCTTTCTTCCGATCACGGATACCCAATCATTCATATGTACAACATCGATGACTTCAAAGCCATTTGCTTTCATCGCATCTGTGACATCATTTTCCTTCACATCCAGAATTCCGGATGTAATGAAATATCCACCGTCCTTCAAATACGGACCGATTACCGCAGAGAGCGGCACGATCACGTCTGCCAGAATATTGGCAACAACGATATCGTACTGTCTGTCTGCATCAAGATGCTGTGTCTCCTTGATTGTCGAGCGGTCAAGCTGGAATGTCGTACCCTTTCCAATGTAATTATCTGCAAGCAGATTGCCACAGGAGAACTTGATCTTATCTTCTCCCATGTGATTGAGCTTCGCATTTTCTTCGCTTGCCCGTACTGCAAGCTCATCGATATCCATGCCATGTACAAAGCATGCGCCAAATCTTGATGCGATCATGGATAAAATGCCACTGCCACAGCCAACATCAAACACCGTATCGCCCGGCTTTAAATATTTCTTTAACTGTCCGATACAAAGTTTCGTCGTCTCATGCGATCCGGTACCAAATGCAATCCCCGGATCGATCTCAATCACGATGTCGTCTGGCTTCGCATCTTCCACCGTCTCCCAAGTCGGCTTGATGACAATATCATCATAGAGACGGATCGGATGAAAAAACTGCTTCCAGTTGTTCATCCAGTCTTTGTCCTCTGTATTCGAGAGTGTTATATTCTTGCTGCCTACCGGTATAAACGCTTCAAGGCGGGTAAGCTCTGCAGCTATATCCGCCCTTAACGTTTCTATATTGAAAGAGTCATCTATGTAGCAGGAAACCTTTGCAGTTCCATCATCCACGCCATCGACCAGCGGGATATCCACAAACATAGCAGCCTTATCTTCCTCGGTAAGTGGCACATGATCTTCTATCATCACACCTTCCACACCCTTTTCATCCAAGAATGCAGAGATGAGATCAACAGCTTCCACCGTTGTATCGATGGTCAGTTTTGTCCACATCATTTTACCTTACCTATAATCCTTTTTTGAACCCTTTCCTTCTCTTATGATCGCCAAAAATCGAAGAACCGGACGATGCCGCATCCGTAGAGGAACGTGCATTCACTGTCGTATTTGCATACTGGTTCAAAATCGATTTCTGCTCTTCTGTCAACTTATCTGGTACCTGAACCACCAAAGTGATGTAGTGATCGCCTCGTACTGTCTTATTACGAAGTGTCGGAACTCCTTTACCCTTCAGTTTTATCTTTGTATCGGTCTGTGTACCTGGCTTGATCTCAAGTTCATAAGGTCCATCAATCGTTGTAACGGTGATCTTGCCACCCAGTGCCGCCTGTGTAAATGTAATTGGCTCAGTAGAGTAAAGATCATACTCCTGTCTCTGGAATCTAGGATCACGGTCAACCAATACAGTTACGAGCAGGTCACCACGCTCACCACCATTGATACCCGGCTCGCCCTTTGCACGAATACGGATACTCTGACCATTATCAATACCTGCAGGAATCGCAATCTGAATCTTCTTCTTACTCTTTACATAACCAGAGCCTGCACAGTTACTACACTTGTACTTGATAATCTTTCCAGAACCACCACAATCCGGACACGTTGATACAGTTCTTGCCATACCAAACAAAGATTGCTGGGTATATACAACCTGACCTTTTCCTCCACATTTGCTACATATCTCCGGCTGGTGTCCCGGCTGTGCACCAGTACCATGGCAAACAGTACATTCATCCTTCAGTGGAAGTTCCAATTCCGTCTGTGTACCAAACACAGCATCTGTGAAACTTACACGTACGGTTGTTTTGATATTTGCACCTTTTACCGGTCCATTGGACTGTCTCTGACGACTGCCGCCGCCAAACATATCTCCGAAGATATCTCCAAAGATATCTCCCATATCCGAGAAGTCAAATCCTCCGAAGCCGCCCGGACCACCTTCTTGGTCAAATGCAGCATGACCATACTGATCATACTTTGCACGTTTCTCTGGATCAGACAATACAGCATATGCCTCTGCAGCCTCTTTGAACTTTTCTTCTGCTTCTTTATCTCCCGGGTTTGTGTCCGGATGATATTTTTTTGCCACCTTACGGTAAGCCTTTTTCAAATCTGCCTCGGAGACACCTTTCGTGACTCCGAGGACTTCATAATAATCTCTTTTATCAGACATCTGCACTCACCCTTATTATTCGTAATTTGCTTTTATCAACTTGCTTCCCCACCTCGTCGCTTAGATTTCCTTGTAGTCTCCATCTACAATATCATCTGAATAATCTGGTGTGCCTGTGCCTGTACCAGCGTTTGCGCCAGGACCATTCTGCTCATAGAGCTTTGAGAACAATTCCTGCGCACTGTTCATCAATGTTTCCTTACCAGCCTTGATCTTCTCTACATCATAGTCTGTCATAGCGTCTGGATCCGTACTCTCAATGATATCCTTCAAGGCTTTGAGATCAGCCTCTACCTTTGTCTTATCTGTTGCAGAAAGCTTATCTCCTACATCGTTTAATGCTCTCTCTGTCTGGAATACCATAGCATCCGCATCGTTACGAACCTCAATTGCTTCCTTACGCTTCTTATCCTGTGCCTCATACTCGGCAGCTTCCTTCACAGCTCTATCGATATCCTCATCGGAAAGGGATGTTCCGGATGTGATTGTGATATGCTGCTCACGACCTGTACCAAGATCCTTTGCAGATACATTTACAATACCGTTTGCATCAATATCGAATGTAACTTCAATCTGTGGAACACCACGTCTTGCAGGAGCAATACCATCCAGTCTGAATCGTCCAAGGCTCTTGTTATCTCTTGCGAACTCACGCTCACCCTGTACGATGTTGATATCAACGGCATCCTGATTATCCTGTGCTGTTGAGAATATCTGGCTCTTCTTTGTAGGGATGGTTGTATTTCTCTCGATCAGATGTGTTGCAATACCACCCATTGTCTCGATAGAAAGTGTAAGTGGCGTAACATCCAACAAAAGAACCTCTCCTGCACCTGCATCACCCGCAAGCTTACCACCCTGAATAGATGCACCAATTGCAACACATTCATCTGGGTTGATGCCCTTGAATGGTTCCTTACCTGTCAGCTTCTTAACCATATCCTGAACAGCAATGATACGTGTAGAACCACCTACCAGAAGTACCTTATCAAGATCTGCTGCTGTCAGATCTGCATCCTTCAACGCTGTCAATACAGGTGTCTTTGTTCTGTCTACCAGATCAGCCGTTAACTCATCAAACTTTGCACGTGTCAAATCCATATCGAAATGCTTTGGACCATCCTGTGTTGCTGTGATGAACGGAAGGTTGATATTTGTTGTTGTAGAAGAGGAAAGTTCCTTCTTTGCCTTCTCTGCTGCTTCCTTTAATCTCTGCATAGCCATCTTATCAGTAGAAAGATCTACGCCTTCAGCCTTCTTGAACTCTTCCAGCATATACTGTGTAATTGCGTTATCGAAGTCATCACCACCAAGCTTGTTATCACCGGCTGTAGCCAGAACTTCAATGACACCGTCACCAATTTCAATGATAGATACATCAAATGTACCACCACCAAGGTCATATACCATGATCTTCTGTTCTTCTTCGTTATCCAATCCATAAGAAAGTGCTGCGGCTGTAGGCTCGTTGATGATACGCTTTACATCCAGACCTGCAATCTTACCGGCATCCTTTGTTGCCTGTCTCTGTGCATCTGTGAAATATGCAGGAACTGTGATAACTGCCTCAGTAACAGGCTCACCGATATATGCCTCTGCATCTCTCTTCAATTTAGAAAGAATCATAGCGGAAATCTCCTGTGGAGAATACTTCTTTCCGTCGATATCTACCTTGTAATCGCTGCCCATATGTCTCTTGATAGAAGAGATTGTCTTATCTGCGTTTGTAACTGCCTGACGTTTTGCTGCATCACCAACGACACGTTCGCCGGTCTTTGTAAATGCTACAACAGAAGGAGTTGTTCTTGAACCCTCTGCGTTTGTGATAACAACTGGCTTACCACCTTCCATAACAGCTACACATGAATTTGTTGTACCTAAGTCAATACCAATAATCTTACCCATAATATTTTTCCTCCTAATTATTTTATTGTCCTTTAAAATAAACTAATGTTTTATAGTAAAAGGTTAATTTGCAACCTTTACCATGCTGTATCGTAATACCTGATCCTTGTACATATAACCCTTCTGCATTTCCTCAGCTACCACATTCTCTCCAAAATTCTCATCCTCCACATGTGTTACCGCATTGTGGTAATCCGGATCAAACGGTTTGCCTTCTGCATCCATTGGTTTTACGCCAAGACTTTCAAGTGATACCATGAGCTGTCGGTAAATCTTATCGACGCCCTGTTCAAATGCCCGATTCATATCCTCTTTTGGGATACTGGAAAGGGCACGTTCCAGGTTATCAACGACCGGGAGCAGTTTTTCTAATACTTCCTTTGCTCCGATGTCGTACATCTTCTTGGATTCCTTTTCATTCCGCTGGCGCATGTTCTCAAACTCTGCCAGCAGACGCTTATACTTTTCTTCGTTTCCGGCTGCCAGATCCTTTGCTTTTTCAAGTTCCTGCTGAAGAGCCTTGCTGCCTCTTCGGTTTCCCTTGGATACCGGCTTCGGCTTTGCAGCTTCCACTTCTTCTTTCTTATCTGCCGGAACCGTTTCTTCCTCGTTTACTTTCACATCGGTTCCTTCTGTTACCGGAGCATCATCCACAGCCTTTACTTCTTCGACTGTCTCTGCTTCTTTATTTTCATTTACATTCGTCTTATTGGCCATTCTCATTCACCCCTTCGCCTTTCTTGAATATATCATCGAGTTCGGTTGTCAGATTCTTTAATGTACTGACAACTTTCTTATAATCCATTCTCTTCGGTCCCAATATTCCAATTGTTCCCTTTGCTCCTTCCGGCATCTGGTAGGTCGCTGTGACAAGAGAGCAATCTTTCAGGCTTGGTGTCTCATCTCCAATATATACCTGAATTCCGGATTCGTTTGTCTTTCCGGTCGTCTCTTCCAGCAAATGTGATACTTCATTTTTATCTTCCAGCTTTTCAAGCAGCTCACTCGTCTTGGAGATATCTCCAAGCTCCGGATACTTCAAAATGTTTGTCGCACCGCTGGTATAAACCTCAAGTTCCTGTGCCTCATGTATCGCTTCCACAATTCCCTGAAAGATCTGGTCTAATATCTCACCATACCCTCCAGATTGCTTCTTCATCGCCTGAATCATCTCTAAATTGATGTCTTCCAAGCTTGCACCCTGTAAGAAGGTATTCAATAAGATATTAAATTTCAGAACATCTTCATTATCAAGGCTTACATTGATGTGAATCATCTGATTCTTAATAATGTTACCCTCAACCACTATGACGGCAAGAAGTGTTTTTTCATCAACAAGGGAAAGCTGGATAAACTTGACTGTTTTCTCATAATTTGGTGCTGTTACCATCGTTGCATAATTGGTATTGTATGCCAGTACCTTAGCAACCTGTTTCAAGAGCACCTCCATGCGGTCCACCCGCTCTAACAGTGTGTCACGCTCCTGCTTTGCAACCTCTGCAAACTCTTCCTTTTCATCCATCAGCTGATCAACATAAAACCGATATCCGGCATCCGTCGGAATTCGTCCTGCCGATGTATGCGGCTGAATAATGTATCCCATTTCCTCCAGATCTGCCATCTCGTTCCGAATCGTAGCGGAACTTAAATTCAAATCCGTGTACTTTGAGATTGTTCTGGAACCTACCGGTTCCCCAGTCTCCAGGTAATTGGAAATAATGGCTTTCAGGATTTTTACCTTTCGCTCATCTAATTCCATCTTATCACCTCTTTAATTTATTAGCACTCATCCCTATCGAGTGCTAACCCTATTGGTAGACTACCACTACATATAGTAAATGTCAAGGAAAATTATCATAATTTTGTGAAAAATTTGTGTATTCTGATTTATAAAAAAAGAGTGCGGAAAACCGCACTCTTTAGGGGAGAAAAATCACGGATGATTGTAAATTTTATTTGTTATTTGCGTTTGGATTTTCCATCAGTGTAACATTGACAGTTTTCTCCACATACGCGTCGTCCTTGAGATATTCAAATGTAATTGGCACTGTCTCACCAACTGCATAGTAATTCAGTTTCTCTGTCAGTTCCTCAGCACTGCTGATAGACTGTCCATCAATCTTCGTGATAACGTAATTTGCTTTGATACCTGCTTTCTCAGCGGCACTCTTTCCTGCGACCTCCGTAACAAGCACGCCCTCTGGAATACCATATGCTTCTGACACATCGGAAGATACGGTTGCACAGGAGATTCCAAGATAACCTTTCTCGCTCTCGTCAACCTTTTCACGTGTCTGACGGTTCATCAGATCATCCAGGCGATCCTGTACAGCTGTAATTGGAATCGCATAACCCATGCCCTCGACCGTTGTGTCCGAATACTTGGATGAATTGATACCAATGACTTCGCCCTTCATATTCAGAAGTGCGCCACCACTGTTACCAGGGTTAATGGCTGCATCGGTCTGGATCAGAGGTGTTGTATTCGTGCTGTTTGTACGATCCTTTGCACTGACAATACCAGTTGTAACAGACTGCCCATAACCAAGTGCATTACCGATGGCTACAACCTGCTCACCAACCTTCAGGGAATCTGAATCACCGATTGTAGCAATCTTGATCTCATTCATGGTAGAATCCTTAATATCACTCAGTTTTACAACGACGATTGCAAGGTCTGTGTCACTATCGGTACTCTTTACCTGTGCCTCGTAGCTCTCACCATCCACAAATGTTACATTCACAGTCGTTGCATCGCTGACAACGTGATTATTTGTTACCATAAGAAGCTCCGTATCGTTCTCACCAATAATAATACCGGAACCAGATCCTTCCGCTTCGTACTGCTGTGCATATCCAAACATGCCCTGCTGTTCAACAATTGCTGAAATATTGATTGCCACAACACTTGGCATAACATTTTCTGCGATTGTGGAAACATCCATGCCATTTCCAATAGATGCTGTTGACGTCAGACTCAAAGACTCGGTTGTCGTTGCAGATGTTGTGGAAGCAACCTCCGTTGTCTGGTTGGAAAGTGCATCCAGCTTCTTGATCTGGTTACCGGCGATTCCGTAGAATGTACCTCCTGCAATACCACCAAATACAGCTGCACTTGCAACAACGGCAACACCTTTCTTCCAGAAGGTACGTTTATTATGTGGTGTCTTCGGTGTCTTTACTTTCTTGACTCTCTGTTTCTTTGCTTTCTTTACCTTCGCCTTTGGCTGTTCTGCGTCTGCATTCTGATAACCATTCTGATAATAATGGGTCTGTCCATAGCTATATGCATTCTGATTAGGCTGCTGGTAATTGTTGTAATAATAATGCTCCGTACCCTGGCTCATCTGCTGTGCCCGCTCTGCCATTGCCTGCATATATTCCTGCGTACGCATATCTCCGTAGTAAGTACTTCCATACTGCTGTGCCTGTGTATAGGCATCCGGCTCTGCATGCTGTTCTGTTCGCTTCAAATTATCTGTATTACCATCTCCGGTGTCATATGGTGTCTCCGCATGTGGTGTCTGATCCACATGTTCATTTCCTCTGTTATTCTCAAATTCATCCATCATATCTATTCCTCCATTCGATATAAGTTTTATTACTTATCTTTGTTATGGTTTAATCATAACCCCAAGCTATGGTTAAATTTTGAAGAAAATGTCAAGAAAATGTGAATTTCATTTATGGCGCCTGCAAACCTTCTTTTAGCATTTGCAGATTTTCTTCCATATAAGACAGGTATGTGCATCCCTGTTCTATATCATCCTTCGTCACGGACTGCATGGACGACAGATGCAGAATTTCAGGTTGCATCTCCGCGGATTCCGCAATCGTATTCGCGAGACTGTCGGTACCGTTGTCCACCACATAGATGGCTGGCAAATTGTATTCCCGAAGCTTCTCAGCCAGATACGTAACGGTATGCACGCTCGCCTCCACGTCCGCAGAACAGCCGGAATATGCGGCAAAATAATGAATATCATAATCCTCAGCCAGATACAGGAATGGAAACCGGTCGCCGACCAGGATCGTCGTCTGTGTGGTTCCATCCCGCATCGTCTGATAGTCTGCATCCAACGCTTCGAGTTTTCCAGTATAGATTTTAGCGTTTGCCGCATACTGTTTTGCATTGTCAGAATCCAGTTCCGTAATGTCATCCGCTAAGGTTTCTGTGCAGACGATTGCATTTTTCAGGGATAACCACACATGCTCATCGTAATGGTCATCCTCTGCAGCATTCTGTCCATCTGTACTGTCTGCTTTATCATCTGTATGATCTGCCGGTTCTGCTTCATGGTCATGGTCTTCGTCCTCATGGTCGTGATGATGGTGTTCTTCCACGCCCTCTAACTCCACTTCATTTAACGCACGGCTGCCAACCAGATCTAACAGGCTGATTGTAACAATATTTTCGTTCCCAGATTCCGCAAGCGCATCACTCACCCATGTATCGCTCTCGCCGCCGACATAAACAAGCATCCGGCAATTCGCGATCTTCATAATATCCTGTGCACTCGGCTGATAGCTGTGTAAGTCCACTCCGTTATCAACCAGCATCCGGCATGTAAATGTATCCGTCTCTCCAAGGATTTCCCGCACCCAGTCATACGCCGCGAAGGTCGTACACAGGATCACATTTTCGTCCTTTTCTGCCGTCGTCACCGGCTTGGCACACCCGGAAAACAGGGACAGACAAAGTACAAGGATAATCCCGATTGATTTTAAATGTCTGTGCTTCATCATCGACCTCTACTCTCTGTGCAGTGCGATTCCAACAATGCTGAATATCACAAATAATACGATATCAATCGCTACGATTGTCGCACTGACCGGTGTCGACGCCGCGATAGAAATCAGAATTCCCACACAGGAAGATACCACACCATACACAGCAGAACATATAAACACACTCTTATAATTCTTAAATACACGCATCGCGGAAAGTGCCGGGAATATAATCAGTGCCGATACCAGAAGTGATCCGACGATATTCATAGCGACTACGATTACAACGGCTGTGACTACTGCCATCAGCACATTGTAAGCGCCCGTATGGATACCGGTTGCCCGCGCAAAGTTCTCATCAAATGTCACAGAGAAAATCTTGTGATAATACAGGATATAAAACACAAGCACCAAAAGCGACATGATCAAGCAGATCCATACATCTGTATTTGACAATGTCAATATCGATGCCGCGCCAAAAAGTGTCGAGCAGACATCCCCGGATACATTCTGTGACGTCCCGGATACGTTCATGATCAGATATCCAAACGCGAGTGATCCAACGGAAAGCATCGCAATCACGGCATCACCATTGATTTTCGCATTCTGCCCGGTCTTTAACATCAGGATTGCCGCAGCAACCGTAATTGGCAATATTATAAGTGTGTTGTTCGTCATCCGCAGCACCATAGCAATCGCCATCGCCGCAAATGCCACATGAGACAGTCCGTCTCCTATATAAGAAAACCGCTTTAACACAAGTGTCACGCCAAGCATAGATGCACAAAAGGCAACCAGCACACCCGCAGCTAAGATCCGACGGACAAATGGATATTGCAGGTATTCAACTAATGTATTCCACATATCTATACTCCTTCTTGTTCTCTTGTTGCTGCGTAATCCGCATACTGTCTGCCGATCGCACTCTTCAAATACGCTTCCTTGGAATCAAAAAATTCCGGTGTATCACTCACATGCAGCACTTTGTTTGCATATTGTGCAGCTGCCTGTGTGTCATGCGATACCATAATGATCGTGATACCTTCGCGGTTCAGCTTCTGGATCAGCTCATACATCTCGGCCGTCACACGTGGATCCAGTCCTGCCACCGGCTCATCCAGCAGCAGAAGTTTCGAGGTTGCACAGAGTGCCCGCGCAAGCAATACACGCTGCTGCTGTCCACCGGACAGATCGCGGTAACATTTCTTCATGAATGGTTCAATCTCCAGCCGCTTCATGTTCTTCTGCGCAATCTTCCGCTCTTCTTTGTTATAGAATGGACGCATGCCACGCTTTGACAGGAACCCTGACATAACAATTTCCTGTACAGATGCAGGAAAATCGCGTTGTGTCACAGTCTGCTGTGGCAGATATCCAATTTCGTTTGCTTTCAAACCTTCGCCTCTGACAAGCTTTCCCTGCATCGGACTTTTCAGTCCCAGAATTGCTTTCATCAGAGTACTTTTTCCGGAACCGTTTTCTCCAAGGATGCAGAGATAATCTCCTTGCTCGATACGGAAATTCAGATGTTCAACCACTGGTTTTCCTTCGTATCCAAGGGATACATCTTCACATGATAGAACCATCGCGGTTCCTCCTTTCCTTTTTACTCAAATGAGAAATACCAGCATATATCCGACATATATTTCAATATTATTTCATGTTATATACAATGTATTGAAGCTAAGAAGTTCTATATGCTCTGATCTACGTATCTGTATCATACGCCACCGCCGCCCGGGTATTGCCCCCTCGCTTTGCTCGTCGGCAGGTTGTCGGGCGCATCCTAAATATGAACTTCGTTCATATGCGCCCTCCGTTCGCCGTCCATGGCTCAGTGGCGGCTTGTTTGAACATCGTGTTCAAACATTGCTGGTTAATCACAGAACATCAAGAACATCTAAATTCCAAACATATGTATATTTCATGAATTTGTTTTTAAAATATATGAAATACACACAAATTACAATTGTTCTATAATTCTACGAACCTCTTGATCTATTTTTCCTTAGTTAGTTGAAATATACAAGTTCTTCTTCGGCAGGCTTAGCTGGTTCGATCTTGGTGGCACGGATTACAGGTCCTTCGCCTTCAAACTCCGGATAATATTCCTTATCGATCGTTCCAGTAACCGTTACCCACTGTCTGTCCTTCAAATGTTTTGTCAGGTTGGAGTAACACTTGAAGCCGATAAATGCAACATCCTCTGCGCAGCATGTCATCGCAAATCTGCCCGGTACAAATTCATCTGCCTTGTAGCTCTTCGGCTTGTGTACCATCGCCTTAAATGTGATCTGCTTTCCGACATATTTGTCTGGATTGTCACAGGCATCAATATAGAAGATACCAAAGTCTTCATCTTCAAGTGTGATGCTTGGCTTGTCGATCTCATATGGCAGATCTAACTCCTCGTCACCGACATCGGCTGCGCCATCCTTGTTCTCGAAGATAACCTGTGCACGACGGTTTACCGCACGGATGCTCCGGCGGTACTCGGCACGCTTTGTATTCTCATCACAGCGGTTGAAGATGATCATATCTGCGCTTGATAACTGCTCCATCATCATCGCCTTCATATTTGCCACATACACATCAAAAGTGGATGCATCAACAAATGTGATGACCTGCACGATTGTCCATCCTTTTGGCACACGAATGGAAAACAGCTTGTCCATCTTCCATGTACCGTTATATTCGATCATAACACGGGTCGGCTTGTACTTATCCTGCAGATCAAGCAGATACTCCGTATTCAGGTTGGATTCCTCCAGATATTCTACGAAGATATTCTGGCTCTTCAGGTACTCCTCGTCATACTCTTCGATTCCCTCTTCACAGACAAGCAGAAGGGTTGGTTCCCCTTCTGTAAATCCACGGTCGATCAGAGTTTCATTCGCAAAGGTTGTCTTTCCGCTCTCCAGAAAGCCCATGAACATATATACCGGAATCTCTTCTACTTCCTTTGTTGGTCCCATACTCCATTTCCTTTCTTCTCTATCCTTTACGCAAAGTGCCGGGATTATGCAACCCCGAACAACTCTGCCAGCTTGTCTTCCTTCAGATTGCTTCCGATGACGCAAAGCTTACCTGTGTAATCGGCCGCGCCCTTACGGATTTCATATTCACCCGGTGTCAGGTCAAAGTGAATCCACTCGCCGTCCGTGTTAGGAACAATACCCTTTGCACGCAGGATAACACCATACTCGTCTGCATTGTCAGCCAGTTTCTTCAAGATCTGTTCCATATCGGCATCTGCAAACTTCTTGGCAGTCTCCTTGCCCCAGCTTGTAAATACCTCATCTGCATGATGATCATGATGGTGGTCATGGTCGTGGCATCCACATGTGCACTCTGGTCCATGCTCATGATGATGTTCATGCTCGTGGTCATGATCCTCATGGTCGTGATCGTGATGGTGCTCATGCTCGTGGTCATGATCCTCATGGTCGTGATCGTGATGATGCTCATGCTCGTGGTCATGCTCCTCATGGTCATGTTCGTGGTCATGGTTATGATGATGGTGATGATGCTCTTCCTCATGCTTTCTTGCAATCTCAACAGCCTCTTTGATCAGCTTATCCAGTGTATTTGCATGCTCCATAGCATCTAAGATTACCTTACCGTCGATCTCATCCCATGGAGTTGTGATGATTGCTGCATCCTTGTTGTGCTCACGCAGCATAGCAACGGTATCGTTTACCTTCTTCTCCGGTACATTCTGTGTCCGGGAAAGCACGATAGTTCCGGCACTCTCTACCTGATTGTTGAAGAACTCACCGAAATTCTTCATATACATCTTGCACTTTGCCACATCGACAACGGTTGTTGCACTGTTAATCACAACATCGGCATCCTGCTTTGCATCTTCGACTGCCTTCATAACATCTGACAGTTTACCAACGCCAGATGGCTCGATGATTACACGGTCTGGTGCATAATCTACGATTACTTTCTTCAATGCTGTACCAAAATCACCAACAAGGGAACAGCAGATACAACCGGAATTCATCTCTGTAACTTCCACGCCTGCATCCTTCATGAAACCGCCATCAATACCGATCTCACCAAATTCGTTCTCGATCAATACAAGCTTCTCGCCCTGATATGCCTCCGCAATCAGTTTCTTGATCAATGTTGTCTTACCTGCTCCTAAAAATCCTGAAAGAATATCAATCTTTGTCATCTCTATTGCCTCCTAAAAATTATTTCTTTTTTTGTCAACTTTATATAATAGCACATTTCTATTATTTTTTCCATATGCTATACATCCTTATTCTTCAATGTCACTTCCATCTGGTCAAATGGAATCTCAATGCCCTGTGCATCAAATGCATATTTGATTGCTTCCTGCATCTCCCATTTTGCCTTCCAGTAGTTTTCCGTTGCAACCATACAACGAACGCCCATCTTGATGCTGCTGTCCCCGAAGGAATCCACGAACACATCGACTTCCTTCGTCTTGTCATAATACTGGTTCTCCGTCACAACCTGATACAGAGCATCCTTCACCTTTTTTAAATCGGAATCATACGCAACGCCGATTGCGATATCCAGCTTTCTTGTTCCCGCCGTTGTCACATTGACAAGCGAATGGGAGGTAATGTTTCCGTTCGGAATCACAATGATCCGGTTATCGTAGGTCTGCAGCTTCGTATAAAAGATGTCGATCGATACCACGGTTCCTTCACACTGCTTATCATTCTCGATGATATAATCTCCGACACGGAACGGCTTGAGTATCAGGATCAGCACACCACCGGCGAAGTTTGCCAGACTGCCCTGCAGTGCAAGACCAATCGCGAGGCTGGCGGTACCAAGGATTGTGACTAACGATGTCACCTGGAATCCGACAATGGACGCTGCCGTGATAAATACAATCGCATAAAATGTGAATTTTATCAGCGACAGCAGAAATGATGCGACACTTTCCTCCATGTTGGATTTCTTAAAAGATTTGCGTATCATCTTCACAATCAGCTTCGATAATTTCATGCCGATATACATGCATACGATTGCGAGTACCAACTGAAACCCTTTATTTAACGCCCAGTCTCCCAGCTTGCCCAGATACGCTTCGATCTTGGACGGTTCAATCTCTTTGATGTCTTCCAATCAAGTCCCTCCTTTTTATGTTCATATAAGTAAATATTCATTTATCCATAAAACTCCACAGGCTGCCCTTCTTACAAAGGACAGCCCGCTTCATTTTATTTATTTCCAATTTTCTTCTTAAATACGCTGATGGAAAGTGGTGGTACGGTGATGGAAATGTAATGCTCCTGTCCGTCACATTCTGCTTTCTTCGCCTGTTTAACAGTCTTGTTATTTCTGCCTTCCCCACCATAACGGCTGTTATCGCTGGAGAAGATCTCCTGCCATCTTCCGCCGGATGGAGTTGCAAGTTTGTATGCTTTGTGTTCCATCGGTGTGAAGTTGCAGATGATCAAAAGCGTATCGCTTTCCTTCTTACCTTTTCTGATATAGGAAAGAAGGCTTGTATTCGCACTGTTGCAGTTGATCCACGAGAACCCTTCCGGAGAAGAATCCAGCTCATACAATGCCGGTTCCGTCTTGTAAAGTTCATTCAACTCTTTGACGTAACCCTGCATAAATACATGTGCATCAAACTCGAACAACGACCAGTCAACTTCTGCATTCTCATTGAACTCCGCAAACTGTGCAATTTCCTGTCCCATAAACAGAAGCTTCTTGCCCGGATGCGTCATCATATATCCATATGCCACACGCAGATTTGAGAACTTGTCTTCGTATCCGCCCGGCATCTTTGCGATCATAGATCCCTTCTCATGGACTACCTCATCATGGGAAAGTACCAGTATGAATTTCTCACTGTATGCATATACCATACTGAACGTCAGATCATTATGGTGATACTTACGGTACAACGGATCAAGCTTCATATAGTTCAGGAAATCATTCATCCATCCCATATTCCACTTGTAATCAAATCCAAGTCCACCTTCCTCGACTGGATGCGTCATCATCGGCCATGCCGTTGACTCCTCGGCGATCATGATGACGCCCTTGTGCAGCTCATGCATCTTGCTGTTGACTTCCTTGATAAAATCAATCGCTTCGAGATTCTCATTACCGCCGTAAATATTCGGCAGCCACTCGTCATCGTTGCGGCCATAATCGAGATACAGCATCGACGCAACCGCGTCAATCCGAATACCATCAATATGATATTTCTCTGCCCAGTAAAGTGCATTCGCAACTAAGAAATTGCGGACTTCATTGCGTCCGTAATTGTATATATAAGTGCCCCAGTGTGGGTGTTCGCCACGTCTTGGATCCTCATGCTCATACAGTGCTGTGCCGTCAAATCTGCCAAGTCCATGCTCATCCTTCGGAAAATGTGCCGGTACCCAGTCTAAGATGACACCAATTCCCTTGCTGTGCAGATAATCCACAAAATACATGAAGTCTGCCGGTGATCCATAACGGGAGGTCGGTGCATAATACCCAGTTACCTGATAACCCCAGGACGGATCATACGGATGCTCCATGATCGGCATCAGCTCGACATAGTTATAATTCATCATCAACAGATAATCTGCAAGCAGACTTGCAATATCGCGATAATTATAAAACTCTCTGCCATCGGTTGGACGCTTCCAGGAGCCAAGATGCATCTCATAGATTGCCATCGGCTGTGCGTCTGTATCTTTCGTCTCCCGCTTCTCCATCCATGCGGTATCTTTCCACTTATAGGAAATATCCACGATGCGGGATGCATTTGCCGGACGAACCTCGCTGCTGAACGCATACGGATCACTCTTCATGAATACCTGTCCGGACTTCGCCTTAATCTCATACTTATAGATTTCTCCAACCAGTTTGCCCGGAATAAACAACTCGTAGATACCGGAATAATCCAGCTTCCGCATCGGATGCCGTCTGCCATCCCAGTTGTTGAAATTGCCAACCACCGATACGCGGTCTGCGTTCGGTGCCCATACGGCAAAAAGTACACCTTCCACGCCATCTACAGTCATTGGATGTGCACCCATCTTCTCATAGATGCTGTAATGTTTTCCCTCGTTGAACAAACTGATATCAATCGGATCGATCACCGGTTCAAATACATACGGATCAAAATATGTTACTTCGTCACCGTTGTCAAACCGGACATTCAATTTATATTCAAACGGTTTCTTATCTTTAATTACCACAGAGAAAAATCCCGGTACACGATCCGATACGAGTGTGTACTTCTTTCTTGTGGACACTTCAATGGCATTTACAACCTTTGCGCCCGGCAGATATGCATTGATATACAGATCATCAATACACTCATGCATACCAAGAATATGATGCGGGTTGTTGTGAATGCCCTGGACCAAAGCATCGACTTCCATCCAGTTTATAGCAAAAACTGCTTTTCTTTTGGACATGTCAAATGTGTCTCCTCTCTACAATTTATGAATGAAGATTCCACTTCTTAGCTTTGGTTCAAACCATGTTGACTTCGGCGGCATCAACCGCTTCGCATCAGCAACTGCAAAAAGCTCTTCGATGGATGTCGGATACATCGAAAATGCAAGTTTCATGTCGCTGTCTGCGCGTCGTTCCAGCTCTGACAAGCCTCGGATTCCTCCAATAAAATCAATTCGTTTATCCGTCCTCGGATCTTTGATTCCAAGTATCGGTGCCAGCAGATGATCCTGTAAGATTGATACATCCAGACCATCGACCGGATCTTCGGATAGTATGTGTGCTTTCGCACGTAATTTATACCATGTGCCGTCGAGATACATTCCAAATGTTGCCTTTTCTTCCGGCTGATACGCATCCGGAACTGGCTCCACATCAAAATCTGCCTTGACTTTCTCTATAAATGTTTCCACTGTATAGCCGTTTAAGTCGCGTACGACACGGTTATATGGCAAAATTTTCAACTGGTCATGTGGAAACAGGACTGACAGGAAATAATTGTATTCTTCCTCTCCGGTATGGTCTGGATTTGCATTTCTGCGTTTGATTCCAACCTTTACCGCCGATGCTGCCCGGTGATGTCCATCTGCAATATAAATCTGCGACATTTCAGAGAATACACGCTCAATCTCTGCGATATCCGCCGCATCTGTCACCAGCCATACCCGATGTGTGATTCCATCCTCAGAGACAAAGTCATTCTCTGCCGGGTGTGTCTTAATCTTTGTCACAATTGCATCAATCGCAGCCTGCGCGCGATATGCAAGAAAGATCGGACCCGTCTGTGCGTTACATGTATCCACATGCGTGATACGGTCAATCTCTTTATCCTCCCGCGTATTCTCATGCTTCATGATGACACCAGACTCATAGTCATCGATGGATGCACATGCCACGATTCCGGTCTGCGATCTTCCATCCATCACAAGCTCATACAGATAATACATCGGGGCTGCATCTTCCACATAATCGCCACATTGGGTCATGCCATCCAGCAATTCCTTTGCCTTTTCGTATACGCATGGTGCGTAAGTGTCCACGCTGTCGTCAAACGCCGTCTCTGCGCGGTCGATGCGCAGGAAAGAAAGCGGTTTTCCTTCCACTGCTTTTTTTGCCTCTTCCCGGTTATATACATCATATGGCAGTGCTGCCACTTCACTGACAATTTCTTTTCTCGGTCTATACGCTTTAAATGGTTTAATAATTGCCATGTATCTTCTCCTCTAAGTATCGCCTCTGCCTCCCTCGGACAGTTTTATCCGCGGATTGCCTTGACTGCTGCATCGATGGACTTCTTGTACTCTTCCTCAGAAGAATTATTGAATACAAACAACTCCGGAATGTTATCCGGCTGTTTGAAGTTCTGTGTTGCAATATATTCATCCCAATGTGCAAGCTTCCATGCATCACGGTCAGATGCACGCTTGATCATACGCTGGTGGCAGACTTCTACATCTGTATGCACCCATACAACAAAGAGTTCTGCGTCCTTTTCCTTTAATTTTGCGCGCAGATTATCAAGATATTCGTTGTCACGGATTTCCTCTGTAAATGGTGCATTGATCAAAACAGTATCGTTGTACTCCAATGCTTCAAATGCTAAGTCAAGAACCGCATAATACTCGTAATCACGAATCTCTCTCTGGAAGAAATCAGATGAACGGTTGTACTCTTCGCCAGCGACCTTGAAAATCTGCTTGGATAATACAATCAGAGTATCCTTATCCAGATATACGCAGTTTGGAAGTGCTTTTGCAAGCTTACGGGAAATAAATGTCTTGCCGCAAGCTGGTGGTGAAGTTACTAAAATCAATTTCTTCATGGTTGGTGCCTCCTATATATATACATTAAATTTCTCTATATGTTCTACTCTGTATGGCATGCATACAACAAGAACCTAATTATTTCAATTTTACCACAAAAGAAAAGAACAAACAAGCATTTCCATTCTGTTTCGTCATGAAAAATGTCTGTTTGCTCTTTTTTTAATTTTATTTACCTGCTACGCAATCATGCAATTACTTCTTTGTGATGTAGCCCTGTGCCTTCAGAAGCTCTGCACAGAGTACAGCACCACCGGCAGCACCACGAACTGTGTTGTGAGAAAGTCCGACAAACTTCCAGTCATAGACAGAATCCTCACGGATACGTCCGACGGAAATACCCATGCCGTTCTCATAATCCACATCCAAAGTAACCTGTGGACGGTTATCCTCTTCCATATAACGGATAAACTGCTTTGGTGCACTTGGAAGTCCAAGCTCCTGTGGAACACCCTTGTAAGACTCCAGCCTCTCGATGAGCTGTTCCTTCGTCGGGTTCTTCTTGAACTTTACAAATACTGCTGCTGTATGTCCGTTCAATACTGGCACACGGATGCACTGGCATGTGATAATCGGGCTTGCTGCCGGAACGATCTCACCTTTCTCCTCATCGATATGCCCCCAGATACGAAGTGGCTCCTTCTCAGACTTCTCTTCCTCGCCACCGATAAATGGAATGATATTTCCAACCATTTCCGGCCAGTCCTTGAATGTCTTTCCTGCTCCGGAGATTGCCTGATATGTGGTTGCAACAACCTCATATGGCTCGAATTCCTTCCATGCTGTGAGCACTGGTGCATAAGACTGGATGGAGCAGTTTGGCTTTACTGCCACGAAACCTCTCGTTGTGCCAAGACGCTTCTTCTGGAACTCGATTACCCTCATATGCTCTGGGTTGATCTCAGGAACTACCATTGGTACATCCGGTGTCCAGCGGTGTGCACTGTTGTTGGAAACAACTGGTGTCTCTGTCTTTGCATATGCATCTTCGATTGCCTTGATCTCGTCCTTGGACATATCCACAGCACTGAATACGAAATCAACCGTAGAAGCAACCTCTTCTACCTCATTTACATTGTGTACGATCAGCTTCTTAACTGCTTCTGGCATCGGTGTATCCATCTTCCAACGGTCACCAACTGCCTCCTCATATGTCCTGCCTGCACTACGTGGGCTGGCTGCCACTGTCACAACCTCAAACCAAGGATGATTCTCAAGAAGTGAAATAAATCTCTGTCCAACCATTCCAGTTGCGCCAAGAATACCTACCTTTAATTTCTCGCTCATTTTTATTATCCTCCAAGCCTCGTTTACTGAATCACACGTACCTTCAGTACGCCGTCGATACCGGAAATAGACTTTACGGTATCCTCATCCGCCTTCTCCGAAATATCAAATACAGAATATGCATAATCACCTCTGGACTTACTTACCATGTCAGATACATTGATACCCTTTGAAGCAAATGCGCCAGTAAACTGTGTGATCATGTTGGGAATGTTCTTATGGCATACGCAGACTCTGGACTCTGATGAACGTTTACCTGCATCGCAGGCTGGATAGTTCACAGAATTCTTGATATTACCATTCTCGATAAAATCAATGATTTCCTTAACTGCCATCACTGCACAGTTATCCTCAGACTCCTCTGTAGATGCACCAAGGTGTGGCAGTGTGATTACGTTATCAATACCGGCAATCTTTGCATTTGGGAAATCTGTTACATACTTTGCAACCTTTCCGCTTGCGAGTGCCTCGATCATATCGTCATCGTTTACAAGAATATCTCTTGCAAAATTCAGGATCTTCACGCCATCCTTCATCATAGCAAACGCATCCTTGTTGATCATACCTTTTGTAGAATCAAGGGCTGGTACATGTACAGTAATATAATCACACTCTTTGTAAATGTCCTCGACATTCTTGATATGCTTTACATGGCTGGAAAGTCTCCAAGCTGCGTCAACAGACACATATGGATCATAACCATATACTTCCATACCGAGACGGAAACCAATGTTTGCAACCTTGGCGCCGATTGCACCAAGACCGATGACTCCAAGTTTCTTACCCATTATCTCACAGCCGGCATAGTGTTTCTTCTGCTTCTCGACTGCCTTGGCAATGTTCTCGTCTGATGCATTTTCCTTTACCCAGTTATAACCACCCATCAGATCTCTGGATGCAAGTAAAAGTCCTGCAATGACAAGTTCCTTTACACCGTTTGCATTGGCACCCGGTGTATTAAATACTACGATTCCTTTCTCTGCACACTTGTCAAGTGGGATGTTGTTGACACCAGCACCAGCACGTGCGATTGCAAGCAGATTATCAGAAAGCTCCAAATCATGCATTGATGCACTCCTGACAAGCACTGCATCCGCTGCTGCAAAATCATCTACCACTTCATATGTATCATTGAACAAATCCATACCGCAGGCTGCGATCGGATTCAAGCAATTAATCTTAGTCATTTTCTTTTCTCCCTTATTATGAGTTCTTCTCCTCGAAGTCTTTCATGAATGCAACTAACTTCTCAACACCCTCGATTGGCATTGCATTGTAGATACTTGCACGCATACCGCCGACCGTTCTGTGTCCCTTCAGGTTTACAAATCCAGCGGCTGTTGCTTCCTTTACAAACTTGGCATCGAGTTCTTCGTTGCCTGTTACAAATGGAACGTTCATCAGCGAACGATCTTCCTTTACAACTGTTCCATGGAACATCTTAGAAGAATCTAAGAAATCATACAGGATAGCTGCTTTCTTCTCATTGTGGATCTTCATAGCAGAAAGTCCACCCATTTCCTTTACCCACTTGAACACCAGACCACAGATGTAAATACCATAGCATGGAGGCGTATTATACAAGCTGTCATTGTCTGCCTGTGTCTTATACTTCAGCATGGTCGGGCAGTAAGTCGGAACATCGTCACGGATCAGATCCTCACGGATGATCACAATAACGACACCGGCTGGTCCCACGTTCTTCTGTACGCCAAAGTAGATCAGACCGTAGTCAGATACATTGACCGGCTGTGACAGAATGTCGGAAGACATATCGGCTACAAGGATCTTTCCCTTTGTGTTTGGAAGCTTCTTGAAAGTAGTTCCGTAAATTGTATTGTTATGGCAGATATATACATAATCTGCATCCTCAGAAATCGGAAGGTCAGAGCAATCCGGGATATAACTGAAGGTCTTGTCAGCTGACGATGCAACAATATTTACCTTTCCGTACTTCTTTGCTTCTTCGCTTGCCTTCTTTGCCCACTGACCAGTAACAATATAGTCAGCGACACCGTTTTTCATCAGGTTCATAGGAATTGCCGCAAACTGCTGCGATGCACCGCCCTGCAGGAATAATACCTTGTAATTATCTGGAATATCCATCAGATCACGAAGGTCTTTTTCTGCTTCTTTGATGATGTTATCGAATACCTTCGAACGATGACTCATCTCCATTACGCTCATGCCAGAACCCTTGTAGTCCAACATTTCTTCTGCTGCCTGCTTCAACACCACTTCCGGTAATACGGAAGGACCTGCTGAAAAGTTAAATACTCTTGCCATTTTCCTCTTCCTCCTACTTGTTATCTAAATCCTGCTGATCAAAACAGGTTTCCAATGCTGCTCCTGCAGCAACCATTGGCCATACCTTATCATCCTTACCGATGACACAGTCAATTACAACTGGCTTATTTAATTCAATTGCTTTCTTCATTGCATCCTCGAACTCCTGAAGGTTCGTAGCTCTGAAACCAGTAGCCCCAAGTGCATCTGCTACCTTCACGAAATCAACCGAATCATCTAAGATTGTATTTGAATAACGTTTGTCATAAAACAATGTCTGCCACTGACGTACCATACCAAGCACATGGTTGTTGATTACAACCTGAATGATTGGTACATTGTAACGGCTTGCAGTCGCAATTTCGTTCATATTCATACGGAAACATCCATCTCCGGCAATATTGATTGCCACACGGTCCGGGCGTCCGTACTTTGCTCCGATACAGGCACCGACACCATATCCCATCGTTCCGAGTCCACCGGATGTCAGCAGCTGTCTCGGCTCCGTAAATTTATAATACTGGGCTGCCCACATCTGATGCTGTCCGACATCCGTCGTGATCGTTGCATTCCCCTTTGTTATTTCATAAATCTTATTGATGATTGCCGGGCCGGAAAATTCGTTCATATCAGCATGATCCGGATACTCTTTCTTAAGTTCATCAATCTGTGCTCTCCACTCCGGTTTCTTAGAAGCTTTGATTCTGGTAGAAATCATCTTCAGAATTTCTTTTGCATCACCGACAACGCTTGCATCCACTTCAACATTCTTGTTGATCTCAGCAGCGTCAATATCAATATGTAAAATCTTTGCCTGATTTGCAAATTTGCTTGCATTACCAGTTACACGATCTGAGAATCTTGCACCAACGACGATTACCAGGTCTGCCTGATTGATACCGAAGTTGGAAACCTTGGTTCCATGCATACCGATCATACCTGTGTAACGGTCATCCGTTCCCGGGAATGCACCCTTCCCCATCAGTGTATCACAGACAACTGCATCGATCTTCTCCGCAAATTTGCGAAGTTCCTTAGACGCATCCGCTGCTACAACACCACCACCGACAAGAATCATCGGTTTCTTCGAATTCTCGATCATCTTAATTGCTGTGTCAATATCCTCTGCACGGATTGTCTTCGTTACCTTCTCGATTGGTTCTGGTGCCTTTGGCTCGTAATCAGCAACATTTGCAGTTACATCCTTTGTAATATCTACAAGAACCGGGCCCGGTCTGCCAGACTGTGCGATTTTAAACGCACGGCGGATCGTATCTGCCAGCTCATGTACATTCTTTACGATGAAACTATGTTTCGTGATCGGCATAACCACGCCTGCAATATCAATCTCCTGAAAGCTGTCCTTACCAAGAAGGGACACTCCAACGTTTGCTGTGATTGCAACAATTGGAATGGAATCCATATAGGCGGTTGCAATACCGGTTACAAGGTTCGTTGCACCCGGACCGGAAGTTGCCATACATACACCAACCTTTCCAGTGGCTCTTGCATATCCATCCGCCGCATGGCTCGCGCCCTGCTCGTGGGAAGTGAGGACATGATGAATCTCATCCTGATGCTTGTACAGTGCATCATAAACGTTCAGGATGGTTCCTCCCGGATATCCAAATACTGTGTCAACGCCCTGTTCTTTCAGACATTCAATCACTATTTCTGATCCAGTTAATTGTTTCATAAACTTCTCCTTATCTACGCACAACTTGATTTATCTATTTTCTCCCTGCCAGATAATCAATATCTGATAGGATAGCACATTGTTGTGAATTATTCAATATTTTTTACTTCAACTCCAAAACAGCACCACGGTTACCGGATGTTACCATCTTTGCGTATCTTGCAAGATAACCGGTTGTTACCTTTGGCTCTCTTGGTGTCCATGCCTCTTTCCGCTTTGCAAGCTCCTCATCAGAAACCTTCACATTAATCGTACATGCATCGATATCAATGCTGATGATGTCGCCCTCTTCGATCAAAGCGATCGGACCACCAACAGCTGCTTCCGGCGAAATATGTCCGATGGAAGCACCACGGCTTGCGCCTGAGAAACGTCCATCTGTGATCAGTGCTACGGAAGAGCCAAGTCCCATGCCTGCGATTGCAGATGTCGGATTCAGCATCTCACGCATACCAGGACCACCCTTTGGTCCCTCGTAACGTATAACGACTACATCGCCTTCTACGATCTTGCCACCCTTGATGGCTGCGATTGCATCCTCTTCACATTCAAATACACGGGCTGGACCTTCATGCTGCAGCATCTCTGGAACAACTGCCGAACGCTTGACTACGGAGCCATCCGGTGCGATATTTCCCTTCAATACGGCAAGTCCGCCAGTCTTTGAATATGGATTATCCAGTGTACGGATAACTTCCGGATTCAGGTTCTTATGTCCCTTTACAGCCTCACCGATTGTCTTGCCAGTTACTGTCATGCAATCCTCATTGATCAGCCCTGCCTCGCAGAGCTGATTGATAACGGCATATACACCACCAGCCTCATTTAAGTCCTCCATATAAGATGGGCCTGCTGGTGCCAGGTGGCAAAGGTTTGGCGTCTTCGCACTGATCTCATTTGCCATTGCAATATCAAAATCAAATCCGATCTCATGTGCGATTGCCGGAATATGAAGCATAGAGTTCGTCGAACACCCAAGTGCCATATCAACAGTCAATGCATTTAAGATCGCGTCCTTTGTAATGATATCTCTTGGACAGATATTCTTCTTATACATTTCCATAACAGCATAACCGGCACGCTTTGCAAGCTTCAGTCTCTCAGAATATACGGCTGGGATCGTACCATTTCCCGGGAGTCCCATACCAAGTGCCTCAGTCAGGCAGTTCATAGAGTTTGCAGTGTACATACCAGAACATGATCCACAGGTTGGACATGCATGGCACTCGAAATCGTTGACATCCTCTTCTGTCATCTTGCCTGCTGCATAGGATCCCACTGCCTCGAACATAGATGAAAGGCTCGTCTTATGTCCCTTTACATGTCCGGCAAGCATTGGACCACCGGATACGAATACGGTTGGCACATTGACTCTGGCTGCTGCCATCAGAAGTCCCGGTACGTTCTTGTCACAGTTCGGGATCATAACAAGGGCATCAAACTGATGGGCGATTGCCATACACTCAGTCGAATCTGCAATCAGATCTCTTGTTACAAGGGAATACTTCATTCCGATGTGTCCCATCGCAATTCCATCACAGACAGCGATTGCTGGGAACATAACTGGTGTTCCACCTGCTTCTGCCACGCCAAGCTTGACTGCCTGTGCAATCTTGTCCAGGTTCATATGTCCCGGTACGATCTCGTTGTAAGAACATACAATACCGACCAATGGTTTCTTCATTTCTTCTTCTGTCATTCCAAGGGCGTTGAACAGGCTTCTGTGTGGTGCCTGCTGCATGCCAACTCTAACATTATCACTCTTCATTTTTGTCTTCCTTTCTCATAATAACTAATTTACATATCGGCTATGGAGATAGGACAAATACGAAATTCATGCAGACGCGCTCTCGCTCAGTGACACCACGCAGCAGCACTAAATTCACTGCACTAACTACGTTAGCACAGTTCATTAAGTGCCGGCGTGTTGCAATGGTCTGCATTGAATTTGGTATTTTGTCCTACCTCATCTACATTTTTAATTACATTAATGATACGTCGCCGAAAAAATTCTTCCTTCACTGATTAGATGCGCTCTACAATCTTGTCGCCCATCTCGTTACAGCCGACAAGTGTTGTGCCTTCTGACACGATATCGCATGTACGGAATCCATCTACCAGTACCTGCTTGACTGCGTTCTCGATCGCATCTGCCTCTTTGTCGAGGTCAAATGTGTAGCGAAGCATCATCGCTGCGGAAAGAATCGTTGCGATTGGGTTTGCCTTGTCCTGTCCGGCAATATCCGGTGCAGAACCACCACTTGGCTCGTACATACCAAACTTTGTCTCATTTAAGGATGCAGATGCCAGCATACCAATGGAACCTGTGATCATAGATGCCTCATCGGATAAGATGTCACCAAACATATTCTCTGTCAATACGACATCGAACTGTGCCGGATCCTTGACAAGCTGCATTGCACAGTTATCAACAAGCATATGCTCATATGTTACTTCCGGATAATCCTTGGCAACCTCTTCCACAATCTTCCTCCACAGTCTGGAGGAATCCAGTACGTTTGCCTTATCGACACTCGTTACTTTCTTGCGGCGCTTCATTGCGATATCAAAGCCTTTGATTGCAATACGACGGATTTCATTTTCGTTATAAGTCAGTGTATCAACAGCTGTCATAACGCCATCGACTTCCTTCGTTTCTCTTGCACCGAAGTAAAGACCACCTGTCAGTTCACGCATGATCATCATATCGAAACCGCGGTCTGCAATTTCCTCCTTCAAAGGACATGCACCTTTGAGCTGCTCATAGAGATTAGCCGGTCTTAAGTTTGCAAAAAGTCCCAACTCCTTACGAATCTTCAGAAGTCCGGCTTCCGGTCTCTTCTCTGGCGGAAGCTTATACCACGGTGATGTGCTTGTGTTGCCACCGATGGAACCAAGCAATACTGCATCGCTTGCCTTTGCTCTTGCAACTGCCTCATCTGTAAGAGGAACTCCATATGCATCGATGGAACATCCACCCATCAGAAGCTGTTCATAATTAAATGTATGTCCAAACTTTTCTCCGACTGCATCTAACACCTTCATTGCCTGTGTGATAACTTCTGGTCCGATACCGTCACCCTTGATTACTGCAATATTACAATTCATGATTTATCCTCCAAAAAATAATACTTTATCCCTTTGCCGCTTAGCGATTGAATAAATGCTTTCTCTTCTTAAAGTATACAATGTTACAGATCAGCATCACGATGGAAACAACCATTGATACATAGGTGGAGCTGGCAATATACTCTGCAAGACCATCCACGATGCCTGCAACACTCACTATGTATGCGATTGATATGATTAAACCTGCTACCTGCATACCAATATACATTGCAGGACCGCACTTCTTGAAATCCGCAAGCATAAATCGTGTGACAAGTGCAAAAATAGCAATCACGATGTAGCAGATACCAATAATCGTATCCACGCCCTTCAAGCCTGAGAAATAACTATATACCTGATCTGTATTTTCACCATAAATTCTACCGGTGAGCAGCTGGAATCCATTCCATAATCCAACGAGTGTAGATACAAACAGCTGGAAATAAATTACAAAATGGAACCATTTCATTCCAAGCTCTGGCTGTAGCTGCTGTGGTGTCTGATTATACATGCCCTGCTGGTTGTACATATTCTGCTGTGGTGCCTGATTGTACATCCCCTGCTGGTTGTACATATTCTGCTGTGGCGCCTGATTGTACATCCCTTGCTGGTTGTACATATTCTGCTGTGGCGCCTGATTGTTTGCCTGTGCGCCTGCACCAGTATAAGCTCCACAAACCGGACAGGTCAGCTGTCCGTCCGATATCTGATTGCCACAATTATTACAAACTCCCATATCTTTTATCCTCCCCAATCAAATTAATTTTCTTTTGCATTGATATAATTGATCAGACCGCCCTCTTTGATGATCTTCTGCATGAATGGAGGGAATGCCTGTCCCTTGAACTCGGTTCCCTTTGTCTTGTTGTAGATCATACCACTGTCAAAATCGACCTCTACCATATCGCCTGCCTCGATTCCCTTTGCAGCCTCCGGACATTCAATGATCGGAAGACCGATGTTGATTGCGTTCCGATAGAAGATTCTGGCAAATGTCTCAGCGATTACACAGCTGATACCGGATGCCTTGATTGCGATTGGTGCATGCTCTCTCGATGAGCCGCATCCAAAGTTCTTATTTGCTACCATGATATCGCCCGGCTTCACACGCTTTACAAAGTCCTTGTCGATATCCTCCATGCAGTTCTTTGCAAGCTCCGCAGGATCTGAGGAATTCAGATATCTTGCAGGAATAATTACATCTGTATCTACATTGTCACCATATTTATGTACTGTTCCGTATGCTTTCATTTTAGTTCCTCCTTATGCCAATTCTGCCGGGCTGCTGATCTTACCTGTAATCGCGGAAGCTGCTGCAACTGCAGGGCTTGCCAGATATACCTCAGAATCTACGTGTCCCATACGTCCAACGAAGTTACGGTTTGTTGTGGACACAGCTCTCTCTCCGGCTGCCAAAACACCCATATGTCCACCCAGACATGGTCCACAGGTTGGAGTCGATACGATTGCACCTGCCTCGATAAATGCCTTTGTCAGGCCTTCTTCGAGCATCTGTAAATAAACCTCCTGTGTACCAGGAATCACGATCACACGCACACCCTTTGCCACATGTCTGCCCTTGATGATATCGGCAGCAATACGCATATCAGATATTCGTCCATTTGTACAGGAACCGATAACTACCTGATCGATCTTGATATCACCGACCTCATCGATTGTCTTTGTATTCTCTGGAAGATGTGGAAATGCAACGGTTGGCTTCAAGGTTGAAAGATCAATCGTATATTCCTCATCATACACTGCATCAGCATCTGCCTCGTACTTTGTATATGCCTTTGTAGAATGCTCCTTCATGTAAGCTTCTGTCTGCTCATCCACTGGGAAAATACCGTTCTTAGCACCTGCCTCGATTGCCATGTTTGCAATCGTGAAACGATCATCCATCGTCAGGTTCTTGATACCCTGGCCTACAAATTCCATGGACTTATAGAGCGCACCGTCCACACCGATCATACCGATGATGTGAAGGATCACATCCTTACCACTGATATATGGTGCTTTCTCGCCTACGATATTAAACTTGATTGCAGATGGCACCTTGAACCATGCCTTACCTGTCACCATACCGGCTGCCATATCCGTACTGCCGACACCTGTGGAGAATGCACCAAGGGCGCCGTAAGTACATGTATGTGAATCAGCTCCAATACAGGTCTCGCCTGCTACGATCAATCCTTTTTCCGGAAGCAATGCATGCTCGATCCCCATCTCTCCGACATCGAAGAAGTTCACGATCTCATTCTCGCCTGAGAACTCACGTACACATTTGCAATGCTCTGCACTCTTAATATCTTTATTTGGTGTAAAGTGATCCATAACAAGTGCAATCTTGCTCTTATCAAACACTTCCTTCTTATTAAACTTTTCCATCTCGTGAATAGCAACCGGTGTTGTGACATCGTTACCAAGCACCAAATCCAAATCTGCCTCAATCAACTGTCCTGCTTCCACACTTGCAAGGCCTGCATGTTTCGCAAGTATTTTCTGCGTCATGGTCATACCCATAATCATTTCCTCCTGATTCTGCTTATAATATTAGAATCATACCATATTTCTTTCTATAATTACAATATATAATATGAATATTGTTTATAACTTGTAGTTATGGTTTGAATGTGCTATATTAGATTCAAGCTTAAATTATTTATGAGATGATAACACAATATTACGTATATAAAATATTCCAATGTTATTGTGTATAGATGAATTTATATGTATGGAAACGAGGGGATGTTATGTTTGATAATCTGAATTATTACAGAGTCTTTTATACGGTTGCAAATACCGGAAATATCAGCAAAGCCGCCGATATGCTGTTCATCAGCCAGCCTGCGATCTCGAAAGCAATCTCCAAGCTTGAGGACGGACTGCATGTGAAGCTTTTTCTGCGTTCTTCCAAGGGTGTGACACTGACCGACGAGGGACAGGTTCTATACAGCCACATCGAGAAAGCATTCTCAAATATCTCACAGGGAGAGGATGAAATCCGGCACATCCACGAGCTCGGCATCGGGCAGCTGCGAATCGGCGTCAGTACCTCGCTTTGCAAGCATATCTTGCTCGATAAGCTGCAGACTTTCATCTTGGAAAATCCGCACATCAAGGTTATCATTGACTGCCATTCCACAGTGAATACGCTGAAGCTTCTGAACGATGGGCGCATTGATATCGGTCTGATCTGCAAGACAGACATCCCTGCCGGTTTTGAATATCAGGATGTCAGCACAATTCACGATATCTTCGTCGTAAATGAAACGTATCTCTCCAACCTGCATCTGCGGGAACAGGAGGAGCTTGCAAAAGAACCGACGAACCCGTGGCTTTTCGCCGGGAATCTGACTGGTATTATGGGAAATCTGGATGAGGGTGTTTCCTCTTTATCTCCGATAGATCCTATGTCTCCAGCAGATGAATCCGAATTTGCCATGAAGGATATTCTGGAGAAATCGAATCTTATGCTGCTGGAGAAGAATAATATCACCCGTACACATATCGATGATTATCTGGAGTCTGAAGGCATCCATCCGCAGCAGATCCTCGAAGTAAATAATATGGATCTTCTGATTGATTTTGCAGCTATCGGTATGGGTGTTGCCAGCGTTGTGCGGGAATTCGCAACGGACTATCTGGCTTCCGGGCAGATCTTAGAGCTTCCACTCTTCCATCCGGTTGCAGAGCGTACCGTCGGGTTCGTATACCCGAAGAGCCGGGGAAAGTCTGAGGTATTAAGGAAGTTTCTGGAGATGTGGGGATGTTAAATTCCTATTTTCTTCATCAATGCTTCTTGAAGTACCTGAGAGAAATTGATGTCATGTTCCATCGCCGCTTCATTTAACCATTCCGGAATACTAAGTGTTTTCTTTACAGATTTTGTGTTGTGTTTTTTCCTGTACTGTACCAGATCAAATTCTATCAGGCAGGAAAAATCGCCCTCCTGCAGTATATAATCCACAGGAGCAGATACTTCCGGCAACGATTCTTCGTTTTTCAGCCGGTCGTCAATGCATAATCCCATTGCTTCTACAGCCATCTCGTAGGCTTCTTCCATTGTTTCTCCCTGTGTCATACATTCCGGGAAGTCTGGAAATGAAATCCAATAGCCGCCCTTCTCGTCGTTATGAAATATAGCCGGATAAAAATAATGATGCATAGTTATTTCTCCTCCTTTATTCCTGCCTGTTTTAATATTGCCTGTTCCAAACCTATTTTCAAATCTTTACAGTGATATGGCACAATCACTGTTTTTTGTGTTTCTTCATTTGTTAATTTCACATGTGATCCATTTTGTGATATGATTTGAAATCCATATTTTTTCAATTTTTTTATCATTGCTTTTGATGTTGTTGGCATACCTTTCTCTTTTTTATTATTGTATACGTAATCATACGTATTGTCAATATAAAAGGATGAATTGTAATAAACTGAGCATGCAGCCGCAAGACGCAAATCTAATAACCCGGGCAACGCTACTTCGCTTCCGCTTCGCTCCAGCTCAGTATGTTGCTTCGCAACATACATAAAAATAAAAACACGGCGGTTACCACAAGCAAACTTGCGTAACCGCCGTGTTTTTATTTTTCTATGCGTTGCTCAGGTTATTACATCATTCCCATGCCGCCGCCCATGCCACCTGCTGGCATAGCCGGAGCATCTTCCTTAATATCTGCAACAACAGACTCTGTTGTAAGGAATGTAGAAGCAACAGATGTTGCATTCTGCAATGCTGTTCTTGTAACCTTCACAGGATCGATGATACCCGCTTCGATCATGTTTACATACTTTTCCTTGTAAGCATCGAATCCAACACCAACCTCAGACTCTTTGATCTTGTTGATAATGACTGCGCCCTCAAGACCTGCATTGGCTGCGATATGAGCAAGAGGCGCTGCCAGTGCCTTTGCAATGATTGTTGCACCAGTCTTCTCGTCACCTTCCAATGTATCGATCAGAGCATTCAGCTTCTTAGAAGCATGGATATATGCAGATCCACCACCTGCGATGATACCCTCTTCTACGGCTGCTCTTGTAGCGTTCAAAGCATCTTCCAGACGAAGCTTAGCTTCCTTCATCTCTGTCTCAGTTGCAGCACCAACACGGATAACTGCGACACCACCAGCAAGCTTTGCCAGTCTCTCCTGCAGCTTCTCCTTATCGAACTCAGATGTTGTCTCAGCAAGCTGTGCCTTGATTACATTGACTCTTGCCTCGATATCTGCCTTTGCACCACAACCATCAACGATAACCGTATTCTCCTTGGCAACCTTGACGCTCTTTGCACGTCCAAGCTGATCCAGAGTTGTCTCCTTCAAATCATAGCCAAGCTCCTCAGAGATGACTGTACCGCCTGTCAGGATTGCGATATCCTGTAGCATCTCTTTTCTTCTGTCACCATAGCCAGGTGCCTTTACACCTACAACCGAGAATGTACCACGCAGCTTATTTACAATCAATGTTGTAAGAGCCTCGCCCTCGATATCCTCAGCGATAATCAAAAGCTTCTGTCCGCCCTTTACAATCTGCTCCAAAAGTGGAAGGATATCCTGAATGTTCGAAATCTTCTTATCTGTGATCAGGATATATGGGTTATCCAGCTCTGCAACCATCTTCTCCATATCCGTTGCCATGTAAGCACTTACATAACCGCGGTCAAACTGCATACCTTCTACCAGGTCAAGTTCTGTCTTCATTGTCTTGGACTCTTCAATTGTGATAACGCCATCCTTGGAAACCTTCTCCATTGCATCTGCAACAAGTTCGCCGACACTATCATCACCGGCAGAGATAGAAGCTACTCTTGCAATCTGCTCCTTACCATTGATAGACTCGCTCATCTCTGAGATTGCATCAACGGTTGCATCGCAAGCCTTTTTCATTCCCTTACGAAGTACAATTGGGTTTGCTCCTGCTGCTAAGTTCTTCATACCTTCGTTAATCATGGCCTGTGCAAGAACGGTTGCTGTTGTTGTACCATCACCGGCAACATCATTTGTCTTGGTTGCAACTTCCTTTACGATCTGTGCACCCATATCCTCAAACGGATCTTCCAGAGAAATCTCCTTTGCAATTGTCACACCATCGTTTGTGATGAGTGGAGAACCGAATGATTTTGCAAGAACTACATTTCTTCCTTTTGGTCCAAGTGTTACGCTAACTGTATTTGCAAGCTGGTTTACGCCTGCTTCCAAAGCCTTTCTGGCCTCTGCTCCATACTTAATTTCCTTTGCCATTGTATTACGCCTCCTAGTTTTTTTCGCATCTTCTAATGATAACGGCAATACTTTCTTCGTACCCATACCGTCTTACCTTTCTGTAGGTACTGCCCCCTCGCTGCGCTCAGCGGCATGTCGTCGGTGCCATCCTGAATGGAACTTCGTTCCATGGGCACCTCCTACTGAACGATTGCAAGAATGTCTGCCTGCTTTACAATGATGTACTCATCTTCTCCAAGCTTTACTTCTGTTCCTGCATATCTTGAATAGATTACTTTATCGCCAGCCTTTACTTCCATTGGAACCTTCTCGCCATCTACGACAGCGCCAGGGCCAACTTCAACGACCTCTGCATACTGTGGTTTTTCCTGTGACTGTGTTGGAAGAACGATACCTGATTTTGTCGTTTCTTCTGCAACGGACTGCTTTAATACAACTCTGTCTCCTAACGGTGTTAACTTCATAATATACCCGACCTCCTATTTTTAACTTTTAGCACTCATATTTGTCGAGTGCTAACATAATTCTTATTGTACTCATTTTTCTGAAAAAATCAACCCCTAATTTGTAAATTTAACCAAATGGACACAATTTGCCGGACAGCCCGTATATAATGTATGATTCCTATCCTGTTTTTATGCTATTCCATTATGATTCTATGATCGTATGGTTCGTCTTGATGATGCCCCGTGGCAGCGAATCCTTCGCATTCTTCCACGGCTCGTCCTTAAACCGGTAATCGAACTTGTTGATAAACCAGCCGATATCACCGTTCACCCGCTCCATACCAGCAAAATATGTCTTGTTCAAAATCTCCTGAAATTCTGCATAGGCATCTTTCGGAAGCTTCACACTGCCCTCATCATACAGGATTCCATAATGATAGGTACAAAAGCCCTTGCAGTTTGCAAATTTCTCACGGAACTCCGATTCTTTCTTCCACAGATGGAAGATCGTATCGATGTACCGCATCGACGTCTCCTTCATCCGGTTACAGATAAAGCACGAATCCTCCAGCCGCTTGATATAGTCACTGACGGAAGAGCTTGCCTGCTTCTTGAAGAGTCCACCCGACACAATCGGCTTTCCGGTACTCAGTGCCTTCAAATCCCGGATGGTCTTATCTGTGTGTGTCTTTAACATCAGGGCAAGCCCAAGCCGGTTCTTCTCTGCATAGAGCATCCGTACATGGTGCGCACAAAAGCCCTGCTCATCCGTCATCGCACGGTTATCATCCTCCATATAACTTGGTCCCATCGTGTAATCGATTGCATTCCGTTCCAACTGCCGGTTCATCTCGCAGATTGGACATTCACAGTCCGTCGTAAATGCGTCATTCACAGGAATCGTATACAACTGTTCTGCCATTTTTTGTTCCTCCATTTTCTTGTATCTCATTCAGACGGGCATTTCCCATCTTATTGCGCAAAAGAGAGCACAGCGATCCCGTTGTGCTCTCTTTACTTAGTTTACAATATAATCTCCTGTCTCTGCATCCCGCAGGAAATGCAGTTTCAGATAATTCCTGTAATTACGTAATTTTCCTTCATAGATGATTTCCAGATCATCACACATCCGAAAATCACGTGGACAGGTCAATCCCGGCTTCTTCATAATCAATGAAATCCCCGCCTTACGCAGAACATACGACACAAACTGTGAACAGAAATAATTGTATCGCCGTTCCACCGATCTCTGGCACATCACACCTAAAATTCCAAGATAATTATATCGATAAAATGCTTTTTCACTCTTAAATTGTTCCAGTATTTCCATGATCTTTTCATACTGTTGTTTCGTCACACGCAGTCTCCCGATTCTGCATGTTGTCTGGACATCACGCCCAAATACCCCCGTCGTGATGTCTTCATTGATAAATCCGCAGTCAAACGGATTATGTAAGTGCTTTCTTGCGAAGCTATACATTTCCTTTAATTCCACATCCATCGCCAGTGATGTATGCGCATATGGCTCCCGCGTCCACAGCTTGATCACACGTGATGGAAGTGTCTGTGTCTTGGACAACACAATATAAACACTGTAATCTTCCTCTTCTGGTTCATACATGTGCAAAGGAATGTCTGTCATAATATTATTTGCATCCATACTAAATCAATCTGTTATTACAGATTATGCTCCATCTCATTTATTGTTCTTAATACTCTCCCGAATCATATCTTTCAGCCTCAGTGCCTCATCCTTCATACGTGAAGATGCCAACCGCGATGTAATCACAACGGACAATAACCGCAGTGCATCCTGGTTTTTTCCAAGTCTGCGCGCTAAATCCGCTAATAGATAGTGGAGTGTATTTTCATCCATTCCCGCCATCGGGAACGTCTCTGTTGAGATTGCCTTCAAAAATCCTTCATACGCATTTTTTAAACATTCTCTTTCATCCATATACAGGGAGCGATTTTCCTCCTGTGTGATACCTTCTGGTCTTGCTGCCAGATACTGCCGTTTTCCACGCAGTACCCATGCGTATTTCAGGCACGTATATGCCCTCTCACTGTTTTTTGCTTTTTTCACCATTGCTGTAATCAGTGCCAACTGATAGCGTGTGATTGCATCATCATACGTAAAGATATCCTTCTGGATTGCCGGCTCTATACCATTGAACCTCGAACCGATCTGTTCACTGATATCCCGGATCTGCCGGTTCATCAGCTTGCCAAAATATCTGCCAAGCGCAGAATATCCACACTTGTCGCAGGTAATCACATCATACTTGATTGGATCTATATGATTATAAATCGGTCGAAGATCCGTATCTTTGCTTTCCAGCCGGACCTTTCCAGCCCGCACGCATTTTGTCTTAAATGTCAGATTACAAATCGGGCATTCATAAGTCTTATCAAACAATGCTTCTTTCTCCAGCTCCTCCGGTGACTTTGTCTCTTTGGTTTCCGCTGCGCCACGCTGTGCAGCTGCTCCGGAATCGTTGTCTAAAATCTTTGATTCATCAAAATCACCAAGGCCAAGATTTCCGATTGTGGAAAAAATGCCCATCTCAATCCTCCTCTGCCTAACACCCCTGTTGCTACTCTTATTTACCCGGCTTGTATGAACTCTTTAATGAGACAATCCGGTTAAATACCAAATGATCTTCTGTCGTATCTTTCTCGTCCACGCAGAAATATCCATGACGCAGGAACTGGAACTTATCGCCCTTGGCAGCCTCTCCCAATGCCGCCTCAAGCTTACAGTTCTTTAAAACCGTCAAAGAATTTGGATTATAGTTCAGGGTTCCATCTTCATTGAGTTTTCCCTTTTCTTCATCCACGATATTTTCATACAGACGAACCTCTGCATCCACTGCACTTTCTGCAGATACCCAGTGGATCGTTCCTTTCACCTTTCTGCCTTCAAAGCCGGATCCGCTTCGGGTTTCCGGGTCATAGGTGCAATGAATCTCCGTTACAATACCATTTTCATCCTTCTTATAATCCACGCACTTTACAAAATAAGCTCCCTTTAATCGCACTTCATTTCCAGGGAACAACCGGAAATACTTCTTTGGTGGCTCTTCCATAAAATCTTCACGTTCAATATATAACTCTCTTGAAAATGCGACCTGACGTTTACCCGCTGCTTCGTCCTCCTGATTGTTATCAATATCAAAATATTCCACCTGTCCTTCCGGATAGTTGTCAATCACAAGCTTAATCGGATCTATCACCGCCATCATACGATTTGCTTTCAATCGAAGATCCTCACGGATACAATACTCCAGCATTGCATAATCTACAGAACTTTGTGACTTGGAGACACCAACCATCTCCATAAACATCTTAATAGATTCTCTTGTAAATCCACGTCTACGAAGTGCCGCAATAGATACCAGTCTCGGATCATCCCAGCCATCTACAATTCCATCTTCTACCAGTTTTTTGATATACCGCTTACCTGTAACTACATTTGTCAGATACAGCTTGGCAAACTCAATCTGTCTCGGTGGATTCTTATATTCCAGCTCCCGTACTACCCAATCGTACAGTGGTCTGTGATCCTCAAATTCCAACGTACAGATAGAATGGGTAATTCCCTCCTCGGCATCCTCAATCGGGTGTGCAAAATCATACATCGGATAGATGCACCACTTGTCACCGGTATTGTGATGTGTCATACGTGCAATACGATAGATCACCGGATCCCGCATGTTGATATTCGGACTTGCCATATCAATCTTCGCACGCAATACCTTGCTTCCATCCGGGTATTCTCCGTTCTTCATGCCCTCAAATAATTTCAAGTTTTCCTCTACGCTTCTGTCACGGTATGGACTGTTCTTTCCCGGCTCCTTCAAAGTTCCGCGGTACTCGCGTATCTCATCTGCAGACAGGTCACAGACATATGCTTTTCCTTTCTTGATCAGCTTGATTGCTGCCTCATACATCGCATCAAAATAGTTCGATGCAAAATAAATCTTATCGCCATAATCAGCGCCCAGCCACTTGATATCATCAATGATGGACTGCACATATTCTGTCTTTTCCTTTGTCGGGTTCGTGTCATCAAACCGGAAATGGAATGTTCCGCCATACTCCTTGGCTAGACCATAGTTTAACAAAATCGACTTTGCATGTCCGATATGCAGATATCCGTTTGGTTCTGGCGGAAAACGGGTTACAACCTCTGTATATCTTCCCTCCGCCAGATCTTTATCTATCTCCTGTTCAATAAAATTCTTTGAAACTGTTGCTTCACCTTCCATGAACGTACTCCTTTTTTTCTAGTATTTCTCTATCATAGCATTGTATATGCATTTCGTCAATTTACTCTTTCGTATCGGTCGGTGCAGATGCATCCTGTGTCGCGCTGTTTTGTGTTTCATCTGCAAACACGCTATCCTTCTGGGAATCATAATTCGTCATGATCTTGTTATTGATTTCCATGGAACGCTTCTCATAATCCTCATGTGCAAGTTCTTTTTCTGATTTTTCCACATAGGCTTCGCCACCACCCATACTTGTCTGGAAATCACGATTGACTTCCTCTACCAACGCATTTACCTCTGGCGTAAGAATGGAACCATCTACCTTTGGAATCTCAGATGTCTGTTCCAGATCAGATGGATCTGCCGGCTTCTCTGTTTCCTGTACCGTTGGAATCTCACTGCCTGTACTTCCTTCAATTACAGCATCCGCCAGCTTCTCATCCGCAGTTTCCGTCTGCGGTGCTTCCAACTCCTCGGAAACCTCCGGTTTATCCAGTCCAAGCTTCTGCAAAAGCTCTGGATTCACATCTTTATTTGCATTGGCAAGCTGGGCGATCATATCCTCTGCATCCAACATCTCTTTGTTCTGCTTATTGATCCGTCCTGCAAAGATTACAAGACAGACGATCAGAATCACAATAATCACAGCAGCTCCAACCATAATGCCAATCACAAGCGGATTTGTGAACGGACTCTTCTCTGTCGGAACTTCCGCCGGTGCACTTGGGGTTGCCACAGTCGGGGTTGCCGGAACCAGTACTTCCTCTGACACGATTATCGGTACATAGCGTAAAAATGCCTGTTCCTTTGCATCGTACTCATAAAAGCCTTCCTCGCCCTCAACATTGATCGCATAAACAAGATACAAATCCTTATCTGCGATATCCTCTGATCGATAAGCAACGACCGGATTGTCTCCAATCTTCAAAGTCGTCTCCTTGAATCCATCCGGAATTGCAACACCATCTGGAACTGCAGTTATAATATAACGGTTATACTGAGAAGAATACTCCTGATATGGAGTAAATACATCCTTTTCCGCATCCATAATAAACCAGTGATTCTCGCCATCCTCGTCTTTCAGGCATACCACTGTGATCTTCTTATTTGGGGACTCGTAAGAAAGTACATCCCAGTCCTTATAAGTTGTCGTACCGGCAGTAAAGCCTTCCGGTGCTTCCAGACCATCCTCGTTCATCACAAATGAATATTCTTTTCCATCGATCGTAGCAACCGGATCTCCGACATCTTCGCCCGCCTGTACGTTGATCGTATAGACCTTTACTGCGCCATTTTCTGCAGTAACCGTTACACGCACGGTATTTTTTCCCTTCTGAATCGAATTGGCACCAGAGACACTCGTTGTCGCGTTGCCATCTGCAGCAGATGCGCTGACAACCACACTTGTAACATCCTCATCCACCTGTAACGAGTATGTCGTACGGTCTGCGGAAAATGCAGGTGTCAATGTACCCGGAGATACCTGCAGACCTGCCAGATCGCAATCTGCCGATCTGCCGTCATCCTCCGTTGTCTCGGTTGTCTCTCCGGCCTCTGTTGTTGCATTTCCATTATTGTTATCTCCATTGTTCGATGCAGTTGCAACCGTTACAGTTGCACCTGCATGTGAGATTGATATGGCATTGCCGTTGATATCATAGACATCACTTCCACTTGTTGTGATACTTCCACTGCCGTTTGCAATGGCTGTAAAGGATATCGAAAACGAACCCGCAGAGGTTCCACTTGCCGTTACAGTTCCACCACCGCCATTGACGATGGCGCTTCCACTTGCGGAATTATATTGCAGCACACTCGAATTGTAGGACACATAGATCGTATATGCGGAAATATCCGAGCCACTGACGGATATCGTTGCCGTAACATTGTTTCCTACACTCACAGTACTTGCGCTCAGTGCGATCACTACATTTGCCGCCTGTGCATCAATCTTTCCAAATTGCAGGCATAAAATGAATGCCGTTAAAATTGCCAGTCCACGTTTCAAAAATTGTTTCATGATAGTCCTCCTGCTTCTTCCTGTCGTTTCTCATGTATGTTACTGGATTGTCTCCAATCCAACAATATGCCGCTGTATCTTGACGATATCCAACGCGGTTACTTTTCCATCTCCATTGATATCCGCGATTGCAAGCACATCACTGTTTAACGCGTCCAGACCAACGATTAGACGCTGTATCTTGACAATATCCAAAGCTGTGATCCTGCCATCACCGTTCAGGTCGCCCTTCTTGCCACCCGCGGATGGTGTCGTCGGATTGTTCGTTGCCGTGCCCCGCACGACTGTTAATTTATAGGTTCTGGTTGCACCACTCTGCGCCGTAACCACAAGACTGATCACGTTTGTTCCCTGTGACAGGCTCACCGTTCCTGCGCCGCTCACACGTGCATTCTTGTTGACCGGTGTCGCTGTAATATTGATCTTATCCACAGAAGCGGACACGATCAGGGAATAATCGGTCGTATTGTTCACCGCATAGGACGGTGTCAATCCGTATCCCGCGATTGAAAGCGTTTTGAGCCAATTATTTGGATTTCCGGAATCCGCAGGTTTTGAAACTGCCTGTGAAGGCAGGCTGGAATAAACCGGAATCTCAAACATCATTGAGGAATTGAGCAGATTGTTGTTTTTGTATGCATTATAACTTGTCAGACACTCCGTTGCTGGTGACTGGATATTCGTCATGTACTGATGACTGAACAGACTGTTCTTGTTTGTAACGTTAAATTTCTGTGTATATAATGTATTCTGTCCGACATTGATATATGATGCGCCAAGATACCATGCACCACCAATGATAGACTTTGCTGCGGTGTTCCACGGTCGTCCATACGAACCGCTTCCGGCTGCCCATTGCAGACCCTTTACCGCTGCGTTGCCATTTGGCGTATCATACGCGCCAATGTTATAGAAGTTGTAAATACCCGGATACGAAGAATTCGTTCCAGAGCATGCAGTTCCAATCGTAGAACCCATCTCCAGACGGATACGGCTCGCAATATGATATGGGCTGACACCGGACTGTACCGCGGCCTCCATTATAATCTGTGCGTAAGTGCGGCTGTCGCCTGCTGGTTTTGTCTGCGACATAAAGGTACCCTTTAAAATTGCTTCCACACCAGTCTCATTCTGCACACCCTGCTGATAAGACAGGCTCTCAAATGCAAAAATATAATTCTCATACAAGTATGTACGTGGGTCCATATAATAGGCAACCAGTTCGTCCGATGCCGCAAACCATGTCTTGCCATCAAAGGAACTCCATGTGTCCGTCGCAATATTATAACCGATCGTCGTCGATCTCCAGTTATAATGCGGATACGAGTTTGTGCCATAGATCAGATTCTTGACCTGCCCGGATTTGGATACCTCATTGGCTACAAGTGTATTCCAATCCACTTCGGTCTGAACCGCCCGAAACTCCCAGTTTGGGTATTTCTCATGGATGGCACGCAAATAAGGCTTATAGCTGTCCGGAAATCCCTGTGCCGAAAGCTTTGCCTCAAAATCGGCATCCCCGCTCGGTGTCGAAGGCGCTGGTGCTGCACCAGCCACCACGTATTGAGAGCTCACATATCCGGTATAGCTGCCACCATTATAGGTGAGCGTTACCTTATACCAGCTGGAATTAGATGTATCCTGAATCGTCAGTGCCTGTCCGCCATTTAGATAAATTGTATTTCCATTGGTATCTTTTATCGGCGTACCACCGGGTGTCTCACGAAAATAAACCCCAGTTACACCAGATTTTATAGAACCTTCCGTTGCTGCTGACGCGTGCAAAACGGGTATATATTGAAAAAGCAGAACAACCATGCAGATTGCCACTACCGTTGCTATCCATCGTTTTTTTGTCATCAAACCACACCTTTTCTGAATTCGAGCCTAGTTACACAAGGGTAGTATAACACAATATATTGATGGTTGCAGTAATTTTTTGGCTTTTTTTGTGATTTTTCACAGAATTTTATGAATTTTTGATTTCAACATTCCCTCTTGACAGAAAACCAATAATAAAGTATTATCTCTGTTGTGCTTTATACAAAGCAAGCTGGTATGGCTCAGTCGGTAGAGCGTCGCATTGGTAGTGCGGAGGTCACGGGTTCGATTCCCGTTACCAGCTTATAAAAAAGAAACTTCCTTTGTAAGAAAGTTTCTTTTCTTTTTGTCTAATTCTATTTCCTTGATAATTTCCCCCGGATACGCTGTAATGCATTATCGATTGACTTCTCTGTCTTTCCGAGCTGCTCTGCGATTTCCTCATAGGAAAGTCCCTGCAAATACAGCTTTAACACCTGCTGTTCAAGCTTGCTCAGTTCTTTTTTGATTCGTGCATTCCGATCCTCGATCTGTTCGCGTGCAATCAATAGCTTCTCCGGATCTTCTTCCCGGCTTGTGGAAAGACGTTCCTCCAGCATGAAGTTGTCTCCCTCCTCGCTGTTCATATACAACGATACATAGGAATTTAACGGCACATGCTTCTTACGGTTCGAGTTTGTGATTGCATTCTGGATCTGTCTGCGGATACAGACACAGGCAAAGGTGGAAAAGCTGGCTGCCTTGTCCGGGCTGTAATCCCGGATTGCCTTAAAAAGTCCAATCATTCCCTCCTGTGCCAGATCCTCGGTTTCCGCGCCGATCAGATAGACTGTACGCACTTCCCGTTTGACCAGATATCCATACTTTTGCAACAGGAACTCCGTTGCCTCGTCCTCGCCAGCCCGTCCAAATGCAAGTATTTGATTGTCGTCCATCTTTGTATAATCCATCGCTTCTTCTCCGTATTTTTACTGCATTCTCTGCCGCACAACCTCATAGGCAAGCACACCGGCTGCCACGGATGCATTCAACGAATCTATATCGCCCTTCATCGGAATCGATACAACATAGTCACATTTTTCTTTGACAAGACGGCTCACACCGCTTCCTTCGTTTCCGATCACAAGACCGATCGGTCCGGTCAGGTTCGCCCGGTACATCACCTCACCGCCCATATCAGCACATGCAAACCATAATCCCTTTTCCTTTAATTCTTCGATTGTCTTGGCAATATTTGTCACCTTGGCAACCGGCGTATAGTGGATTGCACCTGCCGAAGCCTTGACTACCGTTGCCGTCAGTCCGACTGCACGTCGCTTCGGAATGATCACGCCATGCGCGCCACATAGATTTGCGGTACGGATGATCGCACCTAAGTTATGCGGATCTTCAATCTCATCTAAGATAAAGATAAACGGATCTTCGCCCTTTTCCTTTGCTTTTTCTAAAATATCGTCCACTTCCGCATAGGAAAATGCCGCCGTAATTGCCATCACGCCCTGATGTTTCCGGTCCGGAGACATCTGATCGAGTTTTTCCTTACTCACAAAATTCACGATCACATCCCGTTTCTTCGCATTACGCAGGATGGACGAGATCACACCATCACGCAGACCGTCCTGAATATACAGCTTATCGATTGTCTTTCCTGCCCGAAATGCCTCTAACACCGCATTTCGTCCCTCAATCATATGATCGTCCTGCGGTTCCTGTTCATTTATGATATTCTTATTCTCACTCATTTTTGTTTTCCTTCTTCTTTTCCACCCGGACATGTTTCGCATATTTATGCACACTTCCTGCACACCTGTATATTATCATATAGCCTGCCCGGACATGCTGCATATCCGTTATCTCAGTTTTCATCATACCTATGATTCCTTGCCCGCGAGATACTGCCGGATCATACCATCCACAAAATACTGCAGCCGCTCCATATCCCCTTTGAGATACAGATAGCCATACAGAGCCTCTAACCCGGTTGCCTTGCGGTACTGTCCCATCGTTGCATTCTTCGCCTTGGAATGGGTATTTGTATTTCTGCCACGCTTATAAACATCAAGCTCATCCTCCGACAATTCTTCCATGATCCGGTTGATATAATCTGCCTGATTCACCGCCTTGACGATCTTGCTGACCTCCACATGATACTTATGTGGCTGCATATTGGAATGTGTGACGAAATATTTTTTCACAAGCAGATCCAATATACTGTCTCCCATATAGGCAAGCGCGAGCGGCGAATACTGATATGCATTTGCCTGTTCGGTCTTTACGCTCTTTTCCATCTTACACCTTCTCTGGTATCTTCCAGAATGATTCCCTTCTCTGTGAGCAGATCACGGATCTCATCGGCTCTCGCAAAGTTCTTTGCCTTTCTGGCTGCCTGACGCTCCTCGATCAGGTTCTCGATTTCCTCATCCAGGAGCACCTCCTGCTCCTTGATATCAATACCGAGAATATCCATCAGCTGTTTCATTGTATCATAAATTTTCTGTGCAAATGCCTTGCTTGTTACACCTGCCTCAACATTTGTATTTGCAAATTTAACAAGCTCGAAGATTACAGAGATTGCATCTGCAGTATTTAAGTCATCCTCCATGGCATCCTCAAACCGCTTTACATACGTTGGAATCTCCTCTGCAAGTTTTGTCTCTGCCTCTGTCATATCAGAAACTGTACTGTTGTTGATTGCTTCTTCTACCTTCGATGCAGATGTGCGGATTCTGTCCAGTCCGTTCTTAGAACTTTCCACAAGCTCTGCAGAGAAGTTAAGCGGACTTCTGTAATGTGCAGAAAGCATGAAGAAACGGATGACCTGCAGATCATACTTTTCTCCAATCTCTCTTACTGTAAAGAAGTTTCCAAGTGACTTGGACATCTTCTCATTGTTGATCTTCAAAAATCCATTGTGCATCCAATACCTTGCAAACTCTGTATCATTGGCTGCCTCGCTCTGTGCGATCTCATTTTCATGATGCGGGAAGATCAGATCCTCACCACCGGCATGAATATCAATGACATCGCCAATATACTTCTTCGACATAACCGAACACTCCAGATGCCAGCCCGGTCTTCCATCACCCCAAGGAGATGGCCATGATGGCTCACCCTCTTTTTTCGGCTTCCAGAGTACGAAATCAAGCGGATCTTCCTTCTCGTCCTCACCGGATACAAGAAGCTCGCGGTTTCCGGCACGCAGATCATCGATATTCTTCTTGGAAAGCTTTCCATAATCAGAGAACTTTCTTGTACGGAAATATACCGTTCCATTTACTTCATATGCATAGCCTTTTTTGATCAGCGTCTCTACCATCGCAATCATATCCGGGATTTCTTTCGTTGCCTGCGGATGTGTCGTTGCCTCCTCTACATGAAGCGCTGCCATATCCTTCTTACACTCCGCGATATAACGTTCGGAAATCACAGACGCATCAACGCCCTCCTCATTTGCACGCTTGATGATCTTGTCATCGACATCAGTAAAGTTCGATACATAGTTTACCTCATAGCCCTTGTACTCAAAATATCTGCGCAATGTATCAAACACGATCATCGGTCTTGCATTTCCGATGTGAATATAGTCATATACGGTTGGCCCACAGACATAGATGCCTACTTTTCCCTCTTTGATCGGATGAAATTCATCCTTATGTCTGGTAAGTGTATTAAAAATCTTCATACCTGTTCGTTCCTCCTGCGATCATTCCATTTTTCTTTTTCAAATATGTCATGCAATCTGCGGTTTGTCAAGCAAAAGCTTAATGTGCAAACTGCGAATTATACAGATTCGTATAGAAACCGTTTTGCGCCATAAGCTGCTCATGGTTACCCTTCTCGATGATATTTCCATCTTTCATAACTAAGATCACATCTGCCTCCCGGATTGTTGACAGTCTGTGTGCCACGATGAAGCTTGTTCTGCCCTGCATCATACGATTAAATGCTTTCTGGATCCGGATCTCCGTACGTGTATCGATTGAAGATGTCGCCTCATCCAGAATAAGCATCGGTGGCAGTAACAACATCACACGCGTGATACAAAGAAGCTGTTTCTGTCCCTGTGACAGATTACTACCGTCCTCGGCAATCACCGTGTCATAGCCCTGTGGCAGACGGCGGATGAAGCTGTCAGAATGTGCAAGCTTTGCTGCCTGTACGATCTCTTCATCCGTTGCATCCGGCTTTCCATATACAATGTTCTCACGGATCGTACCGCTCTTTAACCATGTCTCCTGCAATACCATGCCATAATTCTGGCGCAGGCTGTCTCTTGTCATATCGCGGATATCTGTACCATCGACTGAGATAGAACCGGTATCCACATCGTAAAAGCGCATCAGCAGATTGATGAGTGTACTCTTTCCACATCCGGTTGGTCCGACGATTGCAACACGCATACCCGGTTTTACAGAGAGGTTCAGGTTTGTGATAAGTGTCTTATCCTTCACATAGGAGAAGTTTACGTCCTTAATCTCGATTGCGCCTTTTGTATCAGCTAATATATATGCGTTTGCTTTCTCTGGTACCTGTGGTGACTCATCCAGAAGCTCAAACACACGTCCGGCACAAGCCATCGCATTCTGAAGCTCGGTGATGACATTCGATATCTCATTAAATGGTTTTGTATACTGGTTTGCATAACTGAGGAAACATGTAAGCTGTCCAACAGTAAATCCGGTCATGATCGCAGAAATAGCACCGATGATACCTACTGCCGCATATACAAGGTTGTTGACAAATCTTGTGCATGGATTGACCAAGGAGGAATAGAATGTCGCTGACATACTGTCCTTCTCCAGACGATCGTTTATCTCCTCAAAACGATCGAGTGCATCATCCTCATAGCCAAATGCCTGCACGATCTTCTGCTGTCCGACCATCTCATCAACCAGTGCTGTGATCTCACCACGTGTCTCTGACTGCTGGTGGAACAGATGATACGTCCGCTTCGCAATAAACGATGCTACAAACAGAGAAAGCGGTGTCAGGATAACAACGACCAGTCCGATCGGTACATTTACAACCATCATGAAACCAAGTGTTGCAAGAATCGTTACGATTCCGGTGAACAACTGTGTAAATCCCATCAGAAGTCCGTCTGCAAACTGGTCGATATCCGACACGATACGGCTCACGATATCGCCGTGTTTGTGTGAATCAATATAGGAAAGCGGAAGCTCCTCCATATGATTGAACACCTCGATACGGATATCCCTCACAACGGAATATGTGATATGATTGTTGATAATATTCATGAACCACTGCGAAAGCACTGTCACAACGGTTACCATCAAAAATGTGTAGATGATGTCTTTGATTCCGTCGAAGTCAACCAGACCTTTTCCGACGATCAGGTCAATCGCATCGCCGGTCAGAATCGGTGCATACAAGGTAGAGGCAACGGTGATCATCGCGCAGATGAACGAGAGGATGACCAGAATGCGGTATTTCCTGATATGTGTCAGTACACGCTTCAACACAGCTTTATCAAAGCCCTGCAGCTTCTTTTTCTTATCCTTAGACATTTGCCTTCACCTCCTTGTTCTGAGATGCGTAAATCTCCCGGTATACCGGGCAATCCTTCATCAATGTATCATGATCGCCAATGCCAGCGATCTTACCATCGTCCAAGACGATAATCTTATCTGCATACATAATGGATGATGCACGCTGCGATACAAGGAATACCGTCGTGTGATCGGTTTTCTCTTTAATTGCCTTCCGGAGTGCTGCATCCGTCGCATAGTCAAGTGCAGAAGAACTATCATCGAGAATCAGGATCTCCGGCTTCTTCACAAGCGCACGTGCGATCGTCAGTCTCTGCTTCTGTCCACCGGACAGGTTCTTGCCACCCTGGTTCAGTATGAACTCAATGCCGCCCTCTTTCTGCTGTACAAAGTCCTCCGCCTGTGCGATAGAAAGTGCTTCCTCGATTTCCTCTTTCGTTGCATCTTCCTTGCCCCAGCGGATATTATCTGCGATTGTTCCGGAGAAAAGCACTGCCTTCTGCGGAACAACTCCAATCTTTTCAATTAACTGTTCCTTCGGATATTCCTTTACATCCACGCCATCGATCTTGATGCTTCCCTGTGTGCAGTCATAGAAACGCGGAATCAGATTCACAAGTGTGGACTTACCAGAGCCGGTACCTCCGATAATGCCGATCGTCTCTCCGCGGTTCACCTTCAAGAATACGCCCTCGATGGAGGATTCCTTTGCCTCTGCATATGTGAGACCGGCATCGACAAACTCCACCTTCGGAATTGCCGTACCACCGGCAGTTCCTACCGGTGCTGTCTCATATACCTGGCTGCTTGTCGTCTCGAAGATTGCCCCCAGGCGATTCGCACAGGCAACTGCCTTTGTCTCGGTGATAATCAGATTCGCAAGCTTTACAAGCTCGATCAGAATCTGTGACATGTAGTTTACAAGTGCATAGACCTGCCCCTGTTTCAAGATACCGAGATCTACCTGCTTTGCGCCACCCCAGATCAGAGCTACGATAGACAGGTTAATCACTGCATAAGTCAGCGGATTTAAGAAAGAAGAAATCTTTCCGACGAAAAGCTGTCCCTTCGTTAATGCCTCCGTTACCTCGGCGAATTCTTCTTTTTCCTTCTTCTCCTGGTTAAATGCACGGATGACACGCACACCGGACAGATTCTCTCTGGACTTCAATGTCACTGTGTCAAGCCTGCTCTGTACTTTCTTATACAAAGGAATCGAAACAAGCATGATTCCAAATACGATCACGATCAGAACCGGAAGCGTGATGAAGAACACCCGCGACGCTTTTGCATTGACTGTAAATGCCATGATCGTTGCACCAAATACGATAAACGGCGAACGCATAAACAAGCGCAGGAACATATTGATTCCCGTCTGCACCTGATTGACATCACTCGTCATACGTGTAATGAGTGTCGCACTGCCGAGCTTATCGATCTCTGTATAGGAAAGTGTCTCGATATGCTTGAACAGATCATACCGGATTTCCTTTCCGATTCCCATTGCCGTCTTCGCGGAAAAATACTGTGCTGTGATCGAACACCCAAGACCGATCACACCGAGTCCGACCATGACGAGCGCCATCTTGTAGATATACGGCTTGTTATTTCCTGCGATACCGTTATCAATGATTGCCGCCATAACGAGCGGAACCAGAAGCTCAAAGGTCGCTTCCAGCATCTTGAACAACGGTGCCAAAATTGCTTTCCATTTGTAATTCTTGAAATACTGTAATACCTGTTTCACGTTTTTCTTTCCTTTTCTCTTTCCCTTATTTTATAGTTGACCTATGAGACAAATTCCCTTAAACTATTATAGACAAGGATTTTTCTTTTTCAATACATAATCCAAAAAATGTAAAGGAGATTCATGCTATGGACGATAAAAACAGATCATTTCCAACTGATAATACCGACGACGATGACTATGTAGACATGGTGTTAGATGATGGCACAGAGCTTCATTGCAATGTCATTGCCATCTTCCCGGTCGAAGGTCAGCAGTATATCGCACTGCTTCCGGACAAAGTCGTAGAAGGCTACGAAGAAGACGACGTCTTCCTCTACCGTTACACAGAGAAGGAAGGCGACGACGTCGAGCTTGGCATGATCGATTCCGAGGAGGAATACGAGATCGTTGCCGATGCATTTGACGAGCTTTTAGACAACGAAGCCTACGAAGACATGTAAGCTTCTCTATTCTGTAAAGTCATAGATTTCCACTGTCTGTGTTTCAAACCGGAAGCTGTAAATGTATGACCACTGCGTCGTTCCGTTCAGGCACAGATCGACGTTTCCATAAAATGTGCAATTATCATTTGCATCCAATGAAAATCCATCTACTGTCACACCGTAGATGGATGTTTCTTTGTCTGACAATTCTTTCATCCGCAGGCAACTGTCGATCACCATCTGCCGCACATCATCAAGCGTGGTTTCTTTCTTCACAAGCGCATCCGTCAGCGTAAGCTTCTTATCCTGAATCCTGTCATAATTATAGCTTGCAATGTCTCCATAGCCACCAACAAGTGGATATTCGACATAGCGTACAACCGCTTGTAAATACTGATTCGTGCTATATTCTGTTGTGCGGATCTCCGGGATGATTTCTTCTCCATCCTTGTCCTTATCATAAATTGCTCCCGGTCCATCCATGATGTCCTGATTCAATTCTTCAATTACCGTGCTGTCATGCGTCGATGTAAATTGCGGAAGCTCAATCGCATGTCCGTCGAGCTCTGTATGTACTGCATAGGTCAGGGAAGAATCCTCCGATGCGTAATTCACCGCTTCGGTTGTCTCTTCCTTTGCTGCACAGCCAACCATGCATAAACAGCTTCCGATTGCTGCAAGCAGCATAACTATTTTGCTCTTTTTTAAGATTCCTTTTGCCATGTTATATCCTCCACAAACCGGCTCCTGTCTTTTGCTTTCCCCGCGATTGTTTTTGGCACATAGATATGCAGTGCGTGTCTTGCCCGCGTCATAGCAACATAGAACATCCGCCGTTCCTCTTCAAGTTCCGCTGCTGTCTTTGCCTTTTTATACGGTGTGATCTCTTCCACTGCATCGAGGATGTACACCGTATCAAACTCCAATCCCTTTGCACTGTGCATCGTCATAAGGTTAACACCCTTCCGCATACGGTTTTTCTCCTGCTGTCTCGCAAGTTGTTCCTTATATTCATCTATAAATGTGAACAGCTCTGCGTAGCTTTCCATATCTTTAATCATATATCCAAGCTCATCTAAAACCTCATACATTTCCGTTGCATCAAGCTGGCGGTATTCTGCGTAATCCTTGATATATGTATCATAGCCAATAAAATTCCGGATAAAATTAAGTGCCGGATACGGGCGAAGCTTCCGAAGCATCTTCACATCTGCCATCAGCTTATCCAGATTCTCGACGACGGACTCCCTATTGCGGAGCCGAAACCGCAGTTTATCATAATCGACCGGATCTTCAAGCAAGACGTCCCGGCTGATATAGCGCGACGGTTTATTTATGATTCTTAAAAATGTCGCCCGCGAGGTATCGCCCATTGCAATCCGCATATAATCCAGCACATACCGCACTGCAAAATGGTCAAACAGATTCGGCAATGCATCGCTCAGCGTATATGGGATATTATATTGATTAAGCTTATAAGCAAGCCGACGTGGCTGTAAATTTGTCCGGTACAACACCGCTTGTTTTTCATACGCGATTCCAGCCTGATACTGTTCCCGGATACGCCGTATAATACACTCGTTTTCCTCCGCCTCATCTTTGACGGTATGCATCTGTACAATCCCCGGCTCTTTTGAAACTGCTTTTAATTGCTTCTTATATCGCGTCTGATTCTTCTCAATTACCTGTGTTGCCGCCTGCACGATCCGGTAATCGGAGCGGTAATTCTCACCGAGATACACGATCTCACAACTTGAAAAATCCTTCCGAAACTGTTGCATGATCTCTGGTCTTGCACCCCGGAATCCATAAACGGACTGGTCATCGTCTCCAACGATACATGCATTTTGCCGTGGATTTGCCAGCATCCGAAAAATCTCATACTGAATCCGGTTACTGTCCTGAAACTCATCTACCATGATATACGGAAACAGACTTCTACATTTATCCAGAATATCCGACCGCGCTGTTAATAGCTCATAGCAAAGCACCATCATATCGTCAAAATCGATCAGCTTCCTGCGTTTTAACTCTGCTTCCAGCCGTCGGTACAACTCCCGGAATGCATGCTCTGGCATATCCTTACTATAATAATTTTCCACATCCATCATGTCACATTTGACAAGGCTTACCTGTGAAACAATACTGCTTACAATCTCTTCCTTGTTCTCGTAGCTAAGCTCCATCGTATGCAAGATCTGCTCGATGATCCCCCGCTTTTCTTCCTCAGAAATCACGTGCAGCATGGATTGCCCATATGCAGTTTTTAAAATCCAATAAAATATGGAATGAAAGGTTCCAAATCGAACCGGATAATCCTTTCCGGGTGTCATCGCACGAAAACGCTGCTGCATCTCCCCCGCGGCTGCCCGTGTAAAGGTTATAACAAGAATATCTGCGGGTGAAACACCCGCAGATTCTATCAGATACTTGATTCGTTTTGTAATTACAGTTGTCTTCCCGGAGCCCGGTCCTGCAATCACCATCATAGGTCCATCCACATGCGAAACCGCTTTGGATTGTGCCTCGTTTAATTTCATATTATGCATTCGCTCCACAGCACTTCTTATACTTCTTTCCGCTTCCACAAGGACATGGATCGTTACGTCCAACCTTTGGCGGCTTTACGATTGTCTTGGAAGACTTCTGGATCTTGTACAGTTCCTTTCTTCTCTCAGGAGTCAGGATCTTATCCCACTGTGGAAGTGTATACAACCACTCTGCGTTGCAGTCTACCATGTTCATATAAAGCTTCTCTGGATCATAGCCAAGTGCTACCTGTGAATCTTCTTCCAGCTCATCAACCTTGTTTGGCACGATCAGACTGTCCTCGATACCATCCAGGAATCCGATCATCAGTTCAATGCTCATATCGTACTTCTCAGCCAGTTCTTTGACCGTACCGCCCTCGATCTCAACCGGATTCTCAAGAATCTTCTCATAAACTGCCTTTTCTCTCTGGAAATAATCAAGCCAAAACTCCTTTCCTTCTGGAGTTCTGTCATCAAGACTATATGCATGCTCACGCCATTCTGTTAATAAACTCATAACCGTACCTACACAGTGTTATCCTGTGTTTTCCTTTCATTTTTTCATCCAATCTAGTATAGCAAACCAGTCTTTATTTTTCAAGACCGATTCTTTTTGTGATTTTGCAGAACCTTTCCCAGCCAAAGCACCACATAAATGAGTATCGGCACTATAATCACCAGCGCCAGACTCGGCATAAAATATTTGCTGCCTGTCACGCCTGTCACAATCACCAATACGATCAGTGCAAAAATCACAACCAGTCCCACCCACGCCATTACACGTAAAATTGGGCGTCTGCGTATACTTTGTTCATACGTCTCTGTCTTTTTTTCTTCCATGCTCTCTCCATCGCCGCAGCGTTTTGCTTATTCATATCGAAGTGCATCGATTGGATTCAGGTTCGATGCCTTGACCGAAGGAATAAATCCAAACACAATTCCAATCACCATAGAGAAGATTACTGAGATTGCAATCGCTGCTCCGCTGATTGCAACCGGAACCGACGCAACATCAGAAATCAGATATGCAAGTCCCACGCCAGCGCCAACTCCGATGATACCACCCATGCTTGTAAGCACAGCTGCCTCTGTCAGAAACTGCATCAAAATCACGGATTTTCTGGCTCCCAGCGCTTTCTTCAGACCAATCTCTCTCGTACGTTCTGTCACAGATACCAGCATGATATTCATAACGCCGATACCACCTACCAAAAGAGAAATACTTGCAATCCATATGAGCTGCTGGCTTGTCGATGCGCTGACCTCCTGCATTGCCTTCGCAGTCTCCAGAAGATCTTCACTCTTATACTTGAAAGAGCTGCCGCTCTCTTCCTCTGATCCACCTTCCGAAGCATTCTCACTGCTTGTTGCAGGCATGTATGAATTCATAATATCAGCAGTTTTCTTTCCTGCATTTGTCATGGCATCCGTACCCGCCGGCTTCACAACCAGGTTGTACGGCTCATCAAACGAGAAAATCAAAGGCCAGTTCACATCTGTGATAAATACCTGACCGGATGTTGTATTTCCATAATAGGTATACCAGTCATTCATATTGGTAACCTTCGGGGTAAATCCATCCAACTGCTCAACGACACCGACAATGATAAAAGGCTCACCCTTAATCTCCAGAGTCTTACCGATCGGATTCTCGCTTGCGAACAATGTATTCGCTGCAACCGTATCCAGAATCACACCCTTTGTATAGTCTGTCCAGTCCTGCCCTTCAAACAGTCGTCCAGTCTGCACTGTATATCCCATCACACGGAAGTAATCCTTATCTACACCATAGACCGGTGCATTGCCCAGATCCTTTGTTCCGCTGTTGATGCCTTCATAAAGTGCGCCATACCGGTAAGATGCAACTGCAGTTACCTCATCCACTGCCAGAATCTCATTTTTTATATCATCTGTGACCATCGGCATATTTTCCGGTGTGGAAGAATCACCGGATGTATATGTCCATTCACCCTGATACAATTTTACATTTACAATGTTATTTCCAGAGCCGACCAGATTCTCCTTGATCTGCTCACTCGTTCCCTTGATCGTTGATACAATCGCGATAATTGCTGCAATACCAATAATAATACCAAGCATGGTAAGAAGGGAACGCATCTTATGTGCCCAAATTCCTTGGAACGATAATCTTATATTTTCTAACATAGACTGATTTCCTTTCTTATCAATTATACAAATCATCCGTCGACTTCTGTACAGTCTTTACGCCTTCCACTGCCTCATCGAGATACGGAAATGCAATGTAATCCTGCATCGTCAGGCCACCGAGTACCAGAACAGCATCTCCAGATGTTTTATTTCCAACCTTAATATAGGTTTTTTTCAATTTTCCATCAACATCCTTCATGACATAGTAATTACTTCCTTCCTGCTTCATAAACGCCTTTGACAGATAGAATCCACTGTTTGTATCCTCTGGATCAGAATTCAGCGTAATCTCCATATACATATACTGACTGACATCCGTCGCGTCGGTCAATGCAATCTTAATCGGATAATACGTCTCCACTTTAGAATTGTAATTGCTATAATTCTCATCCGGGAAGGTAGAGATTTCTGTGATCGTACCTTCGTAATTCATACCGGTATCATAGCAATACATAGACACGGTATCACCGACCTTAACCGTCGACATCGCAAGCTCGCCGATCTGGCTTTCGACCAGATATCCATCCGCTGCACTGACAACTAAGATTGGATCACCACTCGAAGCTGCTTCATCTGCAGTTATCACGCTCTTTACCACGCCATCGAAATTCGCAAGCACCTCTCCAGTCGAATTCTGCATTTCCTCCATCTGAAGCTTAACCTGCGCAATCTCATACTGTGTCTGCATGGATTTGATTTCCTGTTCCTTCTGTGCAATCTGATTTTTCAGTTCCTCCCGTGTTGGAGGAGTATCTGCATCTGGATCTGGATCTGTATCTGGATCTGGCTGCGGCACATCCGAACCCGTTGCGACTGGAACAACCGGTGCTTCAGTCGTCGGAATATCCTCTAACGGTGTGGTTGCCTTTAACTTTTCCAGCTCCCGCTGTGCATCAATGATCGATACACGGGATAACTCCAGTTCTGATCTTTGCAGCTCCAGCTGTAAGTCATTTGCAGTTGTATCATAGACAAGCAGCACATCACCGGCTTTCACACTCTGTCCTTCTGTTACCTTAATCTCCGATACGGACTGTGTCTTTCCTACATAGACCTTCTGCTCCGAATTCACAGTCACATTTCCACTCAGTGTGCTGTTATCCCACATATTAGAAGCATCATATCCAATCTCACTGACTGCATACACACCTGCAGTTTTGCTGTTCTGATTCTTCTGCTTCAATGTGCGGAGTGCGAAATAAATACCACCGAGCACAACCACGCAGGAAAGAACGATAATAATTATTTTCTTTGCCTTATTCATGCTCATCACCTCCGGTCATCGGGGCTTGTGCCATCTGTGCTTCTGGCATATCTGCCACTCCCTGTTCTGACTGTCCGAATGCTTCTCCCATTGGCTGGGCATCTCCCTCATACAGCTCACCATCAATGATTTTTACAACTCGATCTGCATAAGACGCAATCTCGTCAGAGTGCGTAATTATAATAATCGTCACTCCCTGCTTATGCAATGTGTCAAACAGCTCCATCACCTGTAAACCGGATTTGGAATCAAGTGCTCCCGTCGGCTCGTCGGCAAGCAGAATCCTCGGATCTGTCACCATCGCACGTGCAATCGCCACTCGCTGTTTCTGTCCACCGGAAAGCTGTGTCGGCTTGAAGCTGACACGATCCGCCAGATCAACCATCTCCAGCATTTCTTTTGCCTTTTGTTTCCGTTTCTTGATTGGCACCTTCGCATACTGCAACGGAAGCGCTACATTGTCAAGTGCACTCTGTCTTGGCAGCAAATTAAAATTCTGAAATACGAATCCGATCTTCTGGTTGCGCACTTCGGAAAGTTCTTTATCTTTGCACTTCTCAATCTCCACATCATCAAGCAGATAGGTTCCTGAAGTTGGCTTATCAATACATCCGATTATATTCATCAGCGTGGACTTACCAGAACCTGACGGACCCATGATTGCCACATACTCCCCTTCTTCTACACAGAGATTGATATCTTTCAGTACAGGCACTTCCATCGTGCCCTGAATATAATTCTTATAGATATTTTTCAATTCCAGTAACACTATTGCCCCACCTCGCTATCGCTGTCTGGCGCAGATTCATCCTGTGGTGCAGTCTCTTCCACAGATCCATCAATGCCGTCCGTATTGGCACCATCATCAATATTATTTATGCTGCCATCATCTAAAATACCGTCATCGGTATAACCATCAATATAGCCATCATCTGTGTAACCGTCGATATAACCATCATCCAAAGAACCGTCATCGCTGCTTCCATCATCATAAGAACCATCATCCCCTGTATCGTCAATCACGACATCCTCATAGTTATGAGTAACCTTCATGCCTTCCTTCACACGGTCCTCTGGATATGCGATATAATCATCCTCCGTCAGGCCAGACAGAATCTGATACCGCATCATATTCTCATCATACTCGCCAAGCTCTACCTTACGCTTCTCAATGTATCCCTTTGCATTTTCTGCCCATACATAGGCGCCATCGCCCTCCTGCATGATATAATATTCATCCAGCCACAAACCTTCCTTCACATCGCCCTGTCCATAGTCTGCTTCCACATAGACATGCTGTCCAAGCATCAGTCCATCCGTACTGTCCAGACTGATATAAAATGGATACTTCGTTGCGGTTGTTCCTGAGTTTCCATAATAATCATTGCTGCTTCCATTATCTGGATGCTCCAGATCAATTTTTGTCACTTTGCCTGTCCATGTCGAATCATCGACTCTGGAACGAACGATCATGCTCTGTCCCTCTGACATACTGCGGACTGTCAGTTCGCTTGCAGTTGCCTTGATCCGGTAATCGCCCTTTGCCATAATGGTGATATATGCATTGCTTGTAGAGTCTGAACCATTATCAGAATTACTATTGCTGCTATCATCATCCGAGCTGCTTGTCGAATTGTTCTCATTGATTGTCTTAATGATACCATCCATTGGTGCAACGACCTTTGTATTCTCCATAGAGAGCTTCTGACGATCAATCTCCAGCTGCTTTGCACTTGCATCATAATTTGCCTGATTAACCTGTGCCTGCAGATTCTGGATCTGTGCGCTGTAGCTTAGCTGCTCCTCAGCCGGTGCTGCTGCCTTCTCTGTCGTAAGCGATGCAATCTGCTGGTTAAGTGTCGCAATGTTATTGTTGATGCTCGTAAGCTCCAGCTCCAACTGGCGGAGCTGCAGTTCCATCGACTCGGTATCGTACTCAAACAGTACATCACCTGCCTTGACCTCATCTTCTTCCTTCACATACAATTCCTTGACCTTCTTATCACTGTCACGGTTGACACCCTTGACCTCCTGTGACTCGACCGTTCCCATATAGCGGCTTTCTGTCAGGTCATATCCTCCATTTAAGTCGGATATCTTTGTGGCATATACCAACTCTTCGTTCGATGCCTTTTTATTATGCAGAACATAATAAATTGCTCCGGCTGCGCCTGCAAGAACAAGCAGTACTACAATTAAAATGATGATTCCCTTTTTCTTCATTTCCATACCTCTTACTTTTCTTTTTTTATCAGGTGAAACCAATCCTGTATATGCTTTTCATATCCGAGATCCCCCGGCTTATAGAATGTTCTCCCTACTAACTGATCCGGCAGATACTGTTGCTCCACATAATGATTTTCATAATCATGCGCATACTTGTATCCGACATTGCCAAGCTTTGCCGCTCCGGAATAATGTGCATCCCGAAGATAGACCGGCACCTGACAGTTTCCAACCTCTTTGACTGCCTGCATCGCATCGAAAATCGCATTTACTACCGCATTGCTCTTCGGTGCACATGCCACATAGGTTGCCGCCTGCGCCAATATGATCTGTGCCTCTGGCATACCAACACGTTCCACTGCCTGTGCACATGCGGTTGCCACCTGTATTGCCTGCGGGTCTGCGTTGCCGACATCCTCACTGGCACAAATCATAATTCTTCTGGCGATAAATGTCACGCTCTCCCCTGCGTATAACATCTTTGCCAGATAATACACGGCGGCATCCGGATCGGACCCGCGCATGCTTTTTATAAACGCGGAAATAATGTCATAGTGGTTATCCCCATCTTTATCATATCGTATAGAGCGCCGCTGAATGCACTCCTCCGCCACAGGAAGATCAATCACAATCTTCCCCGTCTCCGGATTCCGCTCGGTCGACAGGATTCCAAGCTCAACCGCATTCAGTGCATGTCTCGCATCACCCTCTGACATATCTGCCAGGAAATCAACTGCCTCCTCCGTGATCTCCACGTCATAGCTTCCCATACCCTTTTCGGTATCGGTCACTGCACGCCGGATCAACGTCTTAATGTTCTCCTTCGACAACGGTTTTAGCTGAAAAATAGAAGAGCGCGATATCAACGCAGAATTCACTTCAAAATAAGGATTCTCCGTTGTCGCGCCTATCAGTATTACCGTTCCATCCTCCACAAACGGGAGAAGATAATCCTGCTGCGCTTTGTTAAACCGATGAATCTCGTCCACAAAAAGAATCGTCTTCTTGCCATACATTCCGAGATTATCTTTTGATTCCTTCACCACTGCCTCGATATCCTTCTTCCCGGCAGTCGTCGCATTCAGTTCCTTAAATACCGCGCTTGTCGTATTGGCGATCACCATCGCAAGCGTTGTCTTCCCCGTCCCTGGTGGACCGTATAAGATAATCGAGCTGAGCTTATCTGCCTGTATCACACGATACAACAGCTTATCCTTTCCAAGAATGTGCTCCTGCCCTACTACCTCGTCCAATGAAGTCGGTCGAAGCCGCTTTGCAAGCGGGGATTCGCCCTTCTTCATGTTTGTTTCTCTCATATAATCAAATAAATCCATTTGTTTTTACCTAGATGATCTCAAGCTTACGAATCAGGCTGTCAAACTTCATGATATCAATCGGCTTACACATATACTCCTCATAATCATCACTCGCATAGCTTGCATCAAACCCTTCATCAAGTGCACTGATCATAATGACCTTACAGCGCTTGTCTCTTGGTGTTCCAAGCTTCCGCTCCGCATCCCGGATAGACGCCAGCGCCTTATATCCATCAATCTTTGGCATCATAATATCCATACAGATCAGATCGAACCGTTCATTCGTGCTGACCGCATTTACAAATTCATCCACGGCCGCAATTCCATCTCTTGCCAGTACAACTTCGCCATACTTTGACAATAGCTTCTGCATAAATTTACCACTTGCCAAATCGTCCTCTGCTACTAATACTTTCATAAACTGCCTCCCAATCCTATTCTCACGCTTATTTTTTTATCTGAAGTAACTGCATCCATTTCTGAATATTATCCATATATTCTTCCTTGAATGACTTCTTGTGATAAGAAATTCTGCGTTCCAATATATGGCTCATCGCCATACCCGTTACATTGTTTGCCAAAACAGGCGCCGAAATGACGTCTGAGATTTCTCCGGCGTCCATTGCTTTTTGAAACAAATCTCCCAGAAATGCCAAACGTTCTGTGATGCACCATGCAATCTTCTCCCGCGTCTCCACGATATGTAACAGTTCTTCATACTGAAGCATCAATGTGGAAATCGCATAATAGTTATCGTAATAGGTTGCATACGCTTCCAGATAATCAATCAGTTTTTCCACATAAGCTGCATCCTTTGCCTGCACCGTCTGACGAATGCCTTTGTCAAACTTTGAATATGTCTCGACCACCTCCACGAGCACTTCATCAATGCCGCCAAAATATTTGTACAGGAGTGCCTCTGACATATTTTCTTTCAGGGCAAGATTTTTAGTTGTAAGAGCTGATAATCCGGATTCGCTGATAATTTCGATTGCAGATGCGATTATTCTATCTTTTCTTGATACAAAGCTGTCCCCCAATAGTTTTCCTCTCCGTCCTATTTTTTACATACGTTCATTCTATGCCATTTGCCTGTTTTTGTCAATAAAATACAAAAATAGGAGTCATCGTTTTACGCGGTGACTCCTACTTTGTTTCACTCAATAAATATAACAAATCCCAATTCAAAATTCAGTATAACAATGCATGCAGAATCTATAAAATATAGGTACCCTGTTACTTGATTAAGCTAAACTACTTGATAACAGTTACGTTTGTAGCCTGTGGTCCCTTCTCACCATCAACAACATCAAACTCAACCTGCTGATTCTCTTCGAGGTTCTTATAACCTTCCATGTTCAGTCCTGAGTAATGTACGAATACATCCTTGCCGTTCTCGTCTGTGATGAATCCAAAGCCCTTCTGGCTGTTGAACCACTTTACTGTACCTTTTGTCATGACAAATCCTCCAATTTTTAAAATCACATTTTCTATCTGAAAATGCGTCTTAACAATAGCACACACACGTGCATTCGTCAAGCATTTATCCTACAATATTTCCCAATTCTTTATCGTAAAAATAGACCGCATCTGACAGAAATTCCGTGTCTGGAACTACAAATTCATTGACTTCCCGGAGTGTATTTTCTAACATTTCCTTTTCTTTTTTTGCATCTGTAAGACACAATAACAGCTCGTTCACACTCGACGGCACAATGTAGACACTCTTTCCCATCCGCTCTGCAAACGAGGCGACCACATCCTTATAAAGCATCATCGTGGCACCATAGATAAACTGCCGGTTCGATAGAATATAGACCTCCGGCTCCTCCGGATACACATGTTCCTGTGGAAACCGTGTCCGCAAAAATTCATCCAGCCGCATAAGAAATGGTGGGAACAGCCGAATCGTGTTCTCCTTTGCCATGCGGTACAGTTCTTCCACTGTACATGCGCTCTTCTCCATGCTGTCATAATCAATCAACGCCGAAGCAATCCCAGCCTCATCCATCTTTACAAGATAGCGAAATGTGATTGCCATATCATGAAACGGAATATACGGACAGCTTGCGAGTGCTTCCCGATTGCGTTCGTAATTCACCAGGCGCAGAAAGACACGGCTCTGCATCTGATCCAGATCAACCGCCAGCGGCTCCTGCTTTTGCAGGCAGCCTTCCACCCGTCTGTATTCCTTTGCGACCAGTTCTAACACATCAGAAAGAGATACATGCTGCCGCACCATATACTGATAATATTGTTCCAGATAAATCGTTGGGGATACATAATCTCCCTGCAATAAAATCACAAGTCCGACATGCTCGACGCCATTGTTATGACACACCGTCTCCAGCCGGATGCTCTCAATCTCATACTGCAAAAGAAACTCTGCAATACCGTTTACCACGGCATCACAAAAAGATTTAAAATCCATACGCTCCATATTTAAAACTCCTTTATTCTAAATAATTCGCGCAGGAAAATTCAGACCGGACATGTCTGAATGATGACATTCCCTATTATATTTTCTTTTTTACAAAAGCACAACCACTTACAGCAAAGTTTTCAAAAATGCAACAAATAATTGCATTTCTTTATCGGTTCCAATGCTGATACGCAGATAATTGTCAATCCTTGGCTTATCAAAATACCGTACAAAAATCTTATTTTCTCTTGCCTTTTCAAATATCTCTTTCGCCGGAATCGTCTTGTGTGTCGCAAATACAAAGTTCGCACTTGACGGAAGCACGGTAAATCCAAGTGCCTCGATCTCCTTCACAAACCATGTTCTCGTATCGACGACTTTCTTGACCATCTCCTTGAAATAATCATCCGCCTTGATGGAGCATGCTCCAAGCTCAATGCTTGTCAGATCCATCGTATAGGAATTGTAGGAATATTTGACATCGTTTAAGTAACCTATCAGCTTCTCATTTCCGATTGCATATCCGATACGGAGTCCTGCCATCGAACGGGACTTCGAGAACGTACGGACAACGAGTAGATTATCAAACTCCTCCAGAAGCGGCAGTGCTGTCTGTCCACCGAAATCGACGTACGCCTCATCCACGATCACGATCACGTCCGGGTTGTGGCTCACAATATCACGCACAAACCCGACCGGCTCTGCAATTCCGGTTGGCGCATTCGGATTCGGGAATACAACGCCGCCATTTTCACCATAATAATCAGACGCTTGGATGCGGAAGTTTGCATCGAGCGGCTTTGTCTCATATGGAATCCGGAGCATATCTGCCCACACATCATAGAATGAATATGTAATATCCGGGAAGAAGATTGGCTTTCCCGAATTAAAAAATGTCATAAAAGACATCGCAAGTACATCGTCGCTTCCGACACCGACAAATACCTGCTTTTTATCCACACCGTGATATTCTGCGATTGCCTCAACCAGCTTCGTCGCTGCCGGATCCGGATACAGACGCAGATTTGCTAATTCCACCTGATTATTCAACACCTCCGGTGCCGGCGGGTATGGATTTTCATTTGTATTTAACTTGATAATATCCTGTTCCTTTGGCTGTTCGCCCGGTACATATGGCACAACCTTTCGTATATTTGCTTCCCAGTTTCCCATAAGTCTCGTTCCTCCAAACTATTTCAGTCTCTTTAAGATCTCCAGTGTATATTCCCATGTTCTCTGTACGCTGTCAACATACAATCGTTCATTCGGCGTATGGATGTCATACATCTGCGGACCATACGATACGCAGTCCAGCTCTTTCATCTTATCCATGAATAATCCACATTCCACGCCCGCATGGATCACATCCAGCTTTGGTTTCTCACCGTATAACTCCTCATAGACAGCGACCATCACATCACGAAGCTTTGACTCCTGCTTATACTCCCATGCCGGATATGCTCCACTCTCGGTATACTGTCCACCCAGACGCTCACACAGCGTCCGGATCTGTAGGGCAAGCAGATTCTTCTCACTTCCAACGCTGCTCCGCACCGAAAATCCCATCTGCACTTCGTCTTCTTTCATGGTAAGGATACCAAGATTGAGCGACGTCTGCACGAGTCCCGGCATCGCATCACTCATCTTCTGCACACCATTTGGAAGCAGCACCAGTGCATCAATCATTGCATCGCCGCTTGCACGGTTCATCACGTGCGCCACTGCTTCTGTGCATTCTTTTGTCTTCAATGTCACAGCCGGATCACTTACCTCGTATTCATGGCTGATCGCCTCCTGCAGCGTCTGCACTGCCTGATGTACGTCATCCTTTGCTTCTGCCTCCACAATGAATACCGCCTGTGCCGCACGTGGAATCGCATTGTCCTTCTTGCCGCCGTCAATTGACACAAGCCGGATGTCTGCCGCTGCCTGTATCGCCTTTAACGCTCTTCCAAGTGTCTTGTTCGCATTCGCGCGCTGCTTGATGATCTCCATGCCGGAATGTCCGCCGAGCAGTCCATCCACGCTAAGCTGCATACAGACCGGATGCATCAGATTACATGCTTCCCACTCGATCGGCATATGGCAGACCGCCGTCATACCACCGGCACAGCCGACCAGTAGCTGCCCCTCATCCTCTGAATCGAGATTCAACATATACGATGCCTGCAGATCCTCTGTCGTGATGCCTGCTGCGCCAAGCATACCGATTTCTTCATCCACAGTGATTACAACCTCCAGCTCCGAATGTGGAATATCGGAAGCATCTAAGATGGCAAGCGCAAACGCAACGGCGATTCCGTCATCACCGCCAAGGGTCGTCCGGTCTGCGTGGATCACATTCCCCTCAAGCACCAGATCCAATCCCTGCGTATGGAAATCGATCTTCTTGTCGTCCGTCTTCTCGCAGACCATATCCATATGTCCCTGCAGCATCACGACTGGTGCATCTTCATAGCCGCTTGTCGCCGGCTTCTTGATGATGACATTGCCAAGTGTATCCTGTCTCACATAGAGATTCCGTTTTTTTGCAAATGCAACCAGATAATTGCTGATTGCCTGTGTGTCCGAAGATCCGTGCGGAATCCCACAGATCTCCTCAAAATAATGAAAGACTGCTTTCGGTTCTAACTGTGCAAGCACTGCCATATGGCTGCCTCCTTTTTACGCATTATCTATTATTATTTTTTCTTTATATTCTTTATATTCTCTTCGAATGTGGCTATAAAATGCGCCACCTTCTCTTCTGTCCGCAGATGCGCGTCGAGATATACCAATATCTCACGCAGGGACTTCTGTGGAGAATACTGATAATTGTTCTGGATGACGCCAATATCCCAGCCCTCGGCTGCCCATGCCTGATTTGCCGCTGCAAGCAGTGCCTCATCCTCGCAGATGACCTTAAGCGGTGTATCCACACTGTAACTATATGGGGACTTCACATCCAGATAGATGCGTGTCTCACCAAATACATCCTCCGCCGCTGAAGAGGTTGCAGCCAGAATGTCATAATATCCTTCCTCCACCGCAAACTGTTCAAGATCCATATCATACGATGCAAGATCCCGGATCGCAATCGCAAAGGTTACATCCTTCTTCCCGCCCGGTGCAAGCTTGACTTTCTCGAAAGCTTTCAGCTCCTTCTCCGGCTTTGATATTGTACTGTGCGGATCATGAATATAGATCTGTACGACCTCACTGCCTGCAGCCTTACCGGTATTCTCCACGGTTGTATGAACCTTGATCGTATCTCCATCGACGACTGCATCCACCAGTTTGCAGTCAAACGTCGTATATGACAATCCATATCCGAACGGATACCGCGGGCGAAGCTTCTTCTTATCATAATACCGGTAACCGACATAAATACCTTCGCCATAGAATACATGATACCCATCTCCCGGGAAATTCATGTATGTTGGCATATCCTCGATCCGCTCCGGGAATGTAATTGTCAGTTTACCGGATGGATTTACCTCACCTGCGATCATATCGGAAAGTGCTTTTGCACCTGCCATCCCCGGAAGGAATGTTGCAAAGACCGCCTTTACATTGTCTGTATCAATCTCACGCATATCGATTGGCCCGCATGTATTCAGAACTAATATCACGTTCTTACCAGCCTGTTCCAACCGTTTCAGCACTGCCAGATCCTCATCGGTAAGCAAGAGCGTCTTCCGGTCATTTCCTTCCATTCCCGGTACAATGCCGATCACAACCGCATACTCTGCCTGTGCCTCATCAACCACATCAAAATACCGTGCAAACTCTGCCACTACATCACCGTGACGGCTTGTATCAATACCAGCAGAACCGGAACCACACTCCAGCATCTGTGCATGTCCGCTGCCAAGCAGTGCGATTTTCGTATGCTTTGCAAGTGGGCATGCCGCATCATTTTTAAGCAATACTATTCCCTCGCACGCTGCCTCGTAGGCTGCCTCGTCCGTCTGCTTCATGATTTCTTCTACCGGAAGCTTATCGACTTCTTCCTTCTTATAATTCTCTGTAATCCACTTGATTGCAGTAAGTACACGTACACATGCCTGATCGACCTTCTCCTCTGGCAGTGTACCTGCTTTCACTGCATCATAGATTGCCTGCGGTTCGCCCGGTCCCGGCATCGCGAGATCTGTTCCGCCAGCAAGTGCCTTGGCTGGATCTAAGACAGCACCCCAGTCCGACATTACCATACCGTCAAAGCCAAAATCCTTGCGCAACTTCTCGTCTAACAGCCATTTGCTCTCTGTACATCGCACTCCGTTGATCCGGTTGTACGCATTCATGATAGACTTCGTACCACCCTCTTTCACACACGCACGGAACCCTGGGAAATAAATCTCCTCCAATGCGCGCTTCGAGATCGTCTCGTCGATTCCTACCCGGTTTGTCTCCTGACTGTTCGCCGCATAATGCTTCACGGTCGCAGAGACACCATAGCTCTGGATGCCTTTCACAATCTCTGGTGCGAGCTTCGATATGACACATGGGTCCTCCGAATATCCCTCGAAGAGACGTCCGTTTCTCGGATCACGCAAAATATTGACATTTGGGCCAAGCAGGAAATGCACGCCATAGACACAACACTCCAAGCCAAGTGCCTCACCAACCTTACGGATCACCTCCGGATTCCATGTACAGCCAAGCAGGATGCCCGGTGGATAACAGCCCGGCGCATAGTCCTTTCCCTGCAGGCGCACATCCATATGCTTCTTCACCCAGCCATACAATACCTTCTCATCCTCGGAAAGCTTCTCCGGCTCGAAATAATGCTCGATCACATGCACAAGCCGCGTGCTTCCGATCATATTGACCGGCTTGCTTGTATCTGCGTCGATCTGCTTACGCTCCTCGGCGTTCGACCAGTCCTCATACTCGGTCATATCGCCAAATACCTGTTCCAGATTCATACCGGTTACACCATCTAAAAGCTGCATACGCGGCACACCGAGACGATCAATTCCATAGCTTCCGAAGAAGGTCGCACCATTCACCAGATGTGCCTTCTCCTCGAGCGTCATATTCTTAATAATATCCTTTATTTCCATTCGTTTTCCTCCAGTATATAGACAGCTTTATGCAGCCAGTGCAAAATATGCGATCACGGTGATACCGAGAATGATACGATACACACCAAACGCCTGAAAATCATGTTTCTTGATGTAGCTCATCAGGAACTTGATGACCACTAGTGATACGGCAAATGCTACCGCACAGCCAATGATCAGGATAATAAGCTCGGAGCTTGTAATTGCCACACTCATCTTGATTACCTTCAGGAGAGAATATCCGAACATAACCGGAACTGCTAAGAAGAATGTAAATTCTGCCGCAGCCACACGGGATACACCGATCAGCAATGCCCCGATGATCGTCGAACCGGAACGGGATGTACCAGGCACGATTGATAGCACCTGAAAAAGTCCGATCAAAAATGCCGTCTTGTATGTGATATCTTCCAGCTTCTCCACCTTCGGTGTCCGTGTCTTGTTCCAGCGTTCCACGATGATAAATACAATACCATAAAAGATCAGGGCACCTGCAATCACGTATGGTGTCCCAAAATGCGCACTGATATAATCATCAAACAAGAGTGTTACGACTGCCCCCGGGATACAGGCAACAACAACCTTGAACCACAGAGAGAACTTCTCCTTCACACAGACCGGTTTCGTCTTATCCTTCATCTGAAACGGCCACATTTTGTCCCAGAACAGCAGAACAACTGCGAGAATCGCGCCGAGCTGTATCACGACAAAGAACATATCCTTAAACTCATCGGATGCCTGAATCTGGATGAACTCATCCACAAGCAGCATATGTCCGGTACTACTGATTGGAAGCCACTCGGTGATTCCCTCTACGATACCCAAAAATACAACCTTCAAAATCTCTACTAAACTTAACATGTTTTCCTCCTGCATACACATACGTGCACGCCTGCATTATTTATTTTTTAATTTTTCTTCTATCGCTTGGATCACCGTCTCTAATGCCTTGATCCGTGCATATTTTTTATCGTTTGATTCCAGAATCTGCCATGGGGCATACGTCGTATTCGTCTTCTGAAGCATCTCATCCACTGCCACCTCATATGCATCCCACTTCTCCCTGTTCCGCCAGTCCTCATCGGTGATCTTCCAGCGTTTCTCCGGCGTATTCTGGCGAAGCGTAAACCGCTCTAACTGGGTATCCTTGTCGATCTGTACCCAGAATTTCACGATGACCGCACCCCAGTCTGAAAGTTCTTTTTCAAACTCGTTAATCTCGTTGTATGCCCTTTGCCAGTCATTTTCGGAGCAGAAGCCTTCGAGCCGCTCCACCATCACACGTCCATACCAGGTACGGTCAAAGATCGCAACATGCCCGGTCTTTGGCAGTCTCGTCCAGAAGCGCCACAGGAAATGCCGGTTCTTCTCATGCGGCTCCGGACTTGCGATCGGATGTACCTCATAGCCGCGCGCATCGAGTGCCGACGCGATCCGCTTGATATTACCGCCCTTTCCGGCTGCATCCCAGCCTTCATAGGCAATGATAACCGGTATCTTCTTCCGGTAAATCACATTGTGAAGCTCTGACAGCCGCTTCTGTAGCTTCGACAGCTTCTCCTGATATTCTTCCTCGGTAAGTGATTTGTTCAAGTCCACATCTGCAAGCTTCTGGATTGGAGAAAGCGGGAACAGATTCGGCAGAATCGGTACTGCATGTCCGCGGTTTGCAAGTGCCGTCTCAATATTCTGATTGATGCGCTCTAAGATCTGCAGCTCCGCCCATTTCTTACTTTTGGCATCAATCGCATACCACGGTGCATACGACTGGTTTGTCTGTTCCATATAGGTCTGATAAACCTCGGAACATTTCTTGTGTTTTTTGTTCTGCCACAAGTCTTCCTCAGAGACGCGCCATGCCGTGTTCTCATCTGCAAGCAGCTCCTCCATCCGCTTCTTCTGCTCTTTCTCATCAATGTAAAAGAAGAATTTCAGAATCGTATAGCCATTGTCCGAGAGTGTCCGTTCAAAGCGCTTGATACTACGGATCTTCTTCTCAAACGCTTCATCGTCCAACTGCTCATGCACACGGTCTTTCACGATTTCTTCCATCCAGCCGCCGTCCATAAATGTAAACTGTCCATTCTCCGGAATCCGTATAAAATACCGATACAGAAATGGTTTCCGAAGCTCAGTCGGCTCCGGCTGATTCATCGTCTCGACATGGAAAAAACGCGGATCCATGTTCTTAATGATCTTACTTAGCACACTACCCTTTCCGGCAGCACCAAAGCCTTCAAATAAAACCAATACCGGAAGCTTTGCTTCTTTCACCTGTATCTGCAGAGTGGCAAGTTTTTCTCTCGCCACAGACAGTCTTTCTGCAATCTCCTCATCCTGTGGTTTCGTGATTGATGCGATTGTTTTCTCCATAGGCATCCTCCTTCGCAATGCATAACGCGTTAACAAATCTATTATGGCAGATCAACAAAATGGAACTTCTTTCTTCCCTGTGCATAGTCATCAACGATATGTCCATCGCCGAACAACTTATATTTGTAACTGAGCAGTCCCTCTAATCCGACCGGACCTCTCGCATGTAATTTACTTGTACTAATGCCAACCTCTGCACCAAATCCATAACGGTAACCATCAGCAAACCGTGTAGAACAGTTCTGATAAACCCCGGCAGAATCGACCATACGCATGAAATGAAGTGCCGTCTCCTTGTTCTCGGTCACAATACTGTCCGTATGGTGGGAACCATGCTGGTTGATATGGTCAATCGCCTCATCCACAGATCCAACCACTTTCGCCGACAGGATATAATCAAGATACTCGGTATCATCATCCTTCTCGGTCGCAGGTACACAAGGTACAAGTGCCTGAATCTCCTTCGTTCCACGAAGCTCAACATGCTTCTCCTTCAGTGCCTGTGCCAGCTTCGGAACCAGAGCCTTCGCGATATCCTTATGCACGAGCAGGGTTTCTACCGAGTTGCAGGCACTGACATATTGTGTCTTCGCATCTAAGATAATCGGAATTGCCTTCCCGATATCTGCGTCCTTATCAACATAAATATGACAGATGCCATCCGCATGCCCCATAACCGGGATATTTGTATGGCTCATAATATACTGAACAAATGCATTGGAACCACGTGGGATCAGCAGATCCACGGAGCTCTGACAGGTAAGCAGTTCGTTGATCTCACTTCTTGCTTCGAGCTGCAGCATGCAATGCTCCGGAAGCCCCGCTTCCCGTACCGCCGTATAGATTGTATCAAATAAGATCTTATTGCTCTTTGCCGCCTCACTGCCGCCCTTCAAGATCACACAGTTTCCGCTCTTGATGCAGAGTGCGGATATCTGCACGAGTGCGTCCGGTCTTGCCTCGAAGATCACCCCGATCACGCCGATTGGACATGTCTCACGGTACAGAGTAAGTCCCTCATCCAGTTCTCTGGCAAGCTTCGTCTGAAACAATGGATCCGGCATCTGCACCAGATCATGAATGCCGTTTATCACGTCGCGCAGCTTTCCTTCGTCGAATTTGAGGCGCTTTAAGACAGGTGCTGCAATGCCATCTGCCTCTGCCTGCTCCATATCCTGTCTGTTTGCTTCAAAGATCGCATCTTTTTTATCCGTCAACGCCTTTGCGACTGCCAGAAGTGCCTGATCGCGAAGTTCTCCGGTTGTTCCAGCCAGCCTTGGGCTGGCAAGTTTTACAAGTCCTGCCTGTTCTTCTATCGTCATATGCTCCTCCTTACTGTGTGTTTCTGAAAAATTCCCATCACACACCGTATCTTTCCTGTATTATATCTAACTGCCTCTACATTTCCGTTATCGTATAAAATTTGTCTGGTTTGATCGGTCTGCCGTTGGTGGCACAAGCCCCTTCTCCTTACCAGCCTCTAAGCATTTCAGTACCCACGCCATATTGTGTCCGAGGTTGCGCATCGTCTGCATACCCTCGAGATCCTTCGCCGCATCCTCTGCATTTCTACCATGCACCTGATTCCAGTAGGTTGAACCAACGGTGATCATCTGCGTGATACCAAAATATTTGTTCAGTACATCAAAGGTTGTCGCAGTCCCGCCACGTCTCGCAACCGCCACAGAAGCACCAGGCTTATGTGCAAAATGCTTGCCACTGCTGTAAAATACCCTGTCTAAGAATGACTGGATCCGTCCACTCGGATGCGCATAGTACACCGGCGTGCCAAATATGTATCCATCGGCTGCTTTTGCCTTCTCCACAAAGGCATTTACCGCATCATCCGAGAAGATACATCCATTCTCTGTACACTGCCCGCAGCCAAGGCAGTCCGCGACCGGGCCTCCACCAATCTGAAATATCTCATATTCGATGCCATCTTCCTCGAGTGCTTTTCCGACCTCGGTCAAAGCTGCCATCGTCGTTCCATTAATGTGAGAACTTCCGTTTAACATCAATACTTTCATTTTATTCCACTCCTTATTCTAACTGATTCTGTATTTAATTTATCCAAGCGCCACATCGAGCACCATCATCAGCGCAAAGCCGATGGCTGTACCAATCGTTCCGATATTCGTGTGCTCACCCGCCTGTGCTTCCGGGATCAGTTCCTCCACTACGACATAAATCATCGCACCGGCTGCAAAAGACAGAAAATACGGAAGAATCTTCGTCATCTGCGCTGCAAGCAGGATCGTCAGGAATCCAAACACCGGCTCCACCGCGCCGGATGCCATGCCACATAAGAATGCTTTTGGTTTTCCCATTCCCTCGCCCTTTAACGGCATGGAGACAATTGCTCCCTCCGGAAAATTCTGGATTGCAATACCGAGTGACAATGCAAATGCACCTGTGATCGTGATTCCTGCATTGCCAGCCAGTGCACCCGCGATCGTGACACCGACCGCCATACCTTCCGGGATATTATGCAGTGTAATTGCAAATAACATCATCATCGTCTTGCTGATCTTCGCATGTACACCCTCCGGCTTATCGCTGTTTAAATGTAAATGCGGAATCAAAGTATCAAGCAATAACAAAAATGCAATACCAAGCAAAAAACCAACGGTGGCGGGCACCCATGCAATTCCGCCCTGTGCATCCGTCATATCGATAGATGGAATCAGCAGCGACCAGACGGATGCTGCGATCATCACGCCGGACGCAAACCCAAGCAATGCTTTCTCGATCTTCGGAGCAATCTTTTCTTTCATAAAAAATACCATTGCCGCACCAAGTGTTGTTCCTATAAAAGGTATGCCAAGGGCAATCAATATATTCATATCTGCCTCCTTATTCCATAGATATCTATATTATATACAAAATAGCCAGAATCGGCAACAAAGAATAAAGGATTGCACGGCATAAACCAATGCAATCCTTCCTTGGGGATTCGGATATAAGTAGTAATCTTTTTATTTGTTCAATTCCGTCACAAGCATTGGAAGTGCCCGTTCGAAATTCACGCCATACCAATGGTCATCGTCTGTCTTTTTAATGCTGTCTACGACAAAATCCGCTGCCAGCACTGCTGCCTCCCGGATTGTCTTTCCCTGCATGATTGCACCGGTAAATGCAGCTGCATAGCAATCGCCTGTTCCATGCGAGCTCTTCGGCACCTTCTCGGTGAAATAATACTCTGCATGTTTCTTCACACAATCATAGACCACTACGCCGATCTTATCCGGCTCGAAGCTGATTCCCTTCAGAACAGCCTTCTTGCATCCGAGTTTTGCAAGTGCCTCAAGAATCATCTGCACATATGACTCATCCTGATCCTCCAGCCGGAGTTCACTTCCCGTCATAAATGCTGCCTCTGTGATATTCGGCAGAATAATATCCGCACTTCCACACAGCTTTGCCATCTGTGCAACAAACGCGTCATCAAATCCATAATACAGGCTTCCATTATCTGCCATTGCCGGATCCACGATCAGCATGCCATCTTCTTTCACTACCTGTTTTCTTAAATCATACACATATTCAATCTGTTTGATACTGCCAAGATACCCGGTATACAGACAGTCAAACTGAATTTTTTCTTTCTTCCAGTGATCCATAATTCCTGTAATATCATCCGTCAGATCCCGGAATGTATATCCGGTAAATCCACCGGTATGTGTCGATAATACAGCGGATGGCAGGATGATTGTCTCCACACCACATGCCGAAATAATTGGAAGTGCAACCGTAAGGGAACACTGTCCCATACAGGAAATATCCTGAATTGTCAAAACTTTTTTATCTGTCATGTCAAACTCCTCTTTTTTATTTTTTCTAACTATATAGTCACAGTGACCTTATGTAAATCCCCAATCACAAATTATATATAAATGTCAGATTTACAAAAATACAAATATAGTATATACTTTTGTGATACAAAACAGCCGATTATATACCATATTCCGGCATTATTTATCTTACAATGTCAGAATACACAAAAAGGAGCTTATCATGTTAACCTACTCATTCGATAAACGCGGCGATCAGAGCTTATACGAATACCTTTATAACTGCATGAAAACTGATATTATAAACGGTGTTTTATCCCCGAACGAAAAGCTGCCATCCAAGCGTGCATTTGCAAGCAATCATGGCATCAGTATCATCACGGTCGAAAACACATATGGACAACTCATGGCAGAAGGATACATCTACTCCAAACCAAAGAGCGGTTTCTTTGTTTCACCGATACAAAGTCAGATTGTTTCCGTAAATAATGAATCTGACCTTATCACAACACAGAATTCTTCCGACCATGACAATTCCATCAACCTGATTTCCAATCATACAGCGTCGGAGAATTTTCCGTTTTCAATCTGGGCGAAGCTGACACGCCAGATCTTAAACGACCAAAGTCCGAATCTGTTAACGCCTCCGCCCGCCGGTGGTGTACCGGAATTACGTGCCGCCATCGCCAAACATCTGCACGAGTTTCGCGGTATCAACGCATCCCCGGAGCAGATTATGATTGGTGCCGGAACGGAATACCTGTATGGACTGATCGTACAACTGCTTGGGCGGGATCGTGTGTACGGATTAGAAAATCCGAGCTCAAAGAAAATCCGCAGCATCTATGAGGCGCTCGGTGTGAAAGTTGCACCACTCGAAATGGACGACGAAGGAATCCAATTGGATGCCAGGAATCTGACAATTCCCGACATCATTCAGATTTCACCATCTCACCATTTTCCGACCGGTATTGTAACTTCTGTCAGCCGGAGATATGGGCTGTTACAGTGGGCGAACGAATCGAATTCCCGCTATATCATCGAAGATGATTTCGACAGTGAATTCCGTCTGCAGGGAAAGCCGATTCCTTCCCTGTTCTCGATGGATACCACAGACAAGGTTATCTATTTTAATACTTTCACCAAAAGCCTTGCTTCTACGATCCGCATCAGCTACATGGTTCTGCCCAAATCCCTGCTGCACCTATATTATAGCAAGCTTGGATTTTATGCCTGTACGGTATCAAATTTTGAACAGTACACACTCGCCTCCTTTATCCGCGAGCAGTATTTTGATAAACACATCAATCGTATGCGGAACCACTATCGCAGTCTGCGTGACGAGCTGATTGCCGGACTTTATAAGAGTCCGCTTGCAGGAGCGATCACAATCAGCCAGGAAAATGCAGGATTGCATTTTCTGTTACATGTTGACAGTAAAAAAAGTGATCAGGAACTGCAGATGCTCGCCAAAGCAAATGATATCACACTGGCATTTGTTTCCGATTATTATAGTTTTGATTTCAAATCAGATATAAGCCGTTATGACCATACTGCTATCATCAACTATTCCGGGCTCAATACGGACGATATACCTGTCGTAATAGAACGACTCAGCAAAGCATGGAGCGAATCCCTCTAATAAGTTGTGAAATCATCCATTTTTTATCCGGTGTGCATATACATTTTTTTGAATGTATATTTCTTTCGTAAACAACAAATGTTATACTTATACTTATCTTTTTATATTCAAACACAAAGGAGGATGTTATGTTCGCTTATAACCTATGGCAATGGGTTGCCTTTTTCATCATTTACTGTCTGATCGGCTGGATTGGTGAAAGCTTATATGTATCATGGGAACACAAAAAATGGGTCAACCGTGGATTTTTACACGGACCATTTCTCCCAATCTATGGATTTGGTGCTGTGATTATTCTGATCTCCACCATCCCAGTCCGCAATAACTACTTTTTGATTTTCCTGTTTGGTATGCTCGGTGCAACACTACTCGAATATTTCACCGGATGGGCGATGGAACAGATTTTTCATGTAAAATACTGGGACTACACCTACGACTTCTGTAACCTGCATGGTTATATCTGTTTTGGCTGTTCGCTGACCTGGGGCGTCTGTGCGTTACTTCTGACCGGACTTGTCCATAAACCAATCGAGAAGCTTGTCTTATCGCTTCCTGCTGTACCACTGATGGTCGTTGATATTGTATTCGCCGTTTATTTCATCTGGGATATGATCACATCCGCACAGGAGGCGTTCGACCTGAAAAAGATCATCCTCGAAAACGAGGAAGTCCAGCGCATGCAGAAGCGTCTCGATGTCGTACTTGCATTTGCTGAAGATGACAAGACAAAGTTCCAGGATTATCTGAAGGAAAAGGGATTAGAGTTTAACAAGAGCAAGGAGGAACTCACCGAGGAATTCCAGAATCGTCTCCAGTCCGCAAAGGACCGTGTTGAACACCGTTCCCAGAAGATGCGCAAGCATGCAACCCGTATCTTACGTCGTAACCCGGGTTCTGTATCTTTCAAACATAAAGCAGAATTTGAATCGATCAAAGAACGCGTCAATGCGCTTAAAAAAAGCAAATAAAGTATTTAAAAAATCCAGACATTCCCCTTACAAGGATGTCTGGATAAATTTCACAAATTCTTCCCGCGGAATCGGCTTCGAGAAGTAATATCCCTGAATATATTCACATCTAAGATCCGAGAAAAGCTTCAGCATCTCGGCAGTCTCCACACCTTCTACCACAATCTTCATATCCATTGCCTTGATCATATTAATCGTGTTCGTCAGCACAATTCCAAGCTTTGGATTGTCATATAATTCTGTAAATGTCCGGTCTAACTTGATGATATTAAATGGCAGCTTCACGATGCGCTGCATATTGGAATATCCGGTTCCAAAATCATCCAGGGAGAATTTCAGCCCCCACTCAGCCAGATCTTCAATATTATTTTCCAACGCCTGCTGGGAGATAGATGCGGCGGTCTCTGTAATCTCCAGATTGAGTTGCTCCGGCTGTACCCCATACCGTTTCAAAATATTCATAATATGATCTGCCAGCTTTGGCTGCATACACTGTACCACCGACAGATTCACTTCGATATAGGAAAGCCCAAGCTTCTTATACTCTTCACTTGCAATAAACGCACATACCTGTTCCAGAACGAAATCACCAATCTTATGAATCGCACCACTCTTCTCTGCTGCCAGAATAAAGAGCTCCGGTGAGACAAATCCGTATTTCTCATCCTTCAGCCGGATCAATGCCTCCGCTGAATGGAAGCACTTATCTTCCACCGAATAAATTGGCTGATAATATACTTCGAACCGTTGATTTGATAATGCCGCTTCAATAATCGCATCCATATCGTGCATCATGTCATAATGCAGCCGTTTCAACAGCTCCGAAGCTGCCATAATGTCACCGGTAAACGGAACTTCCTGCAAGGTATCTCCAAATGCCATCAGCGTATCCACATCCGAGATATCATCCGGACAATCTGCAATGCAGACATTCGTAATCATATTGACTGCCATCTGATTGATAACAAAATTTTCTTTCATGATCTGGTTTATTTTACCCGCCACGTCCCAGACCTGATTAAACCGGTTTTCCTCTATCACAAACCGAAATTTTCCTTGTTCCAGATAATACATTTCCGCGTTTAGTTTTTTCTCTTTGTCAAGCTGCATCATATATTTTGCAACACCTGCCATGACCTGCATACACTTCCCATAGCCGAGCAGTTCACGCACAGCCGGATAGTTCGTAATATTGATCATGACAATCCGCATCGGCTTTTTCGTATTAAACGAATGCCACATATCATCCATATAAGCCGTAATCTTGTTCAACCCGGTTACGACCTCTATTCGTTCCTCCGGTCGTTGCAGCATGAGTGAAATAAACAACAGGCCAATCGCCATACAAAGCATCTCCACCAACGCAGTCGGATAAAAATATTGTATAACCACACCCATAATCTCAGCAGCAAACACTATTCCAAGAGACACCAGATACCTGCGCCGGAACATTTTCCGATGTATGCCCAGATAAATCAATCCATAAATCAGATAAATCACCGCACATGCGTATAACAAAGTAAAATATTTTCCACGCGTATATTCATATTCCGCATTAAAATAGAAAATCCATTTTGTCGCAGGGCTGCTCAAAATAAGTCCGGTTATTACCAACACCGGAAATGATGACAAAAAAGCAAGCAGCCGTTTTGCCTTAAACAAATGCCAGGTATCTGTTATGGCAACAATATAGGTAATATAAAACGGCATTGCAAAGCTATGAAGCACCAGATACCCCATATGCGCCACGTATTTGGGAAACAATTGCTGTACACCCAGATTATCCAGATGAACCGCCCAGATGTCAAACAGAATCGTCAGCCAGGCTACTACCAACACTTCAAAAAAAGAACGATTCACTTTTCCCTTGATCATCCGTCTGAGAACAGTCGTAATGATCAAAATAGAAATAATTAATATCGCACAATAATCATAAACGACATTTTTATAAACGCTTTCCATAGCCCCTCTTCTTTCGCTTCCATACATTTCTTACAAATCCGGATATAAGAAATGTATCACATCCTCCGCCTGCATCTCCTGCAAATGATACGGGTCTGCCTCCTCATCTGTATACCATCGCATACTGACCGAATCCTCCAAATAAAAATATCCGACTCCGCATTCCGGATATCTGGCATACCATGCCGGATATTTCCGCTTCATCACCTGCTCAGCAAGCATCACTGCCTCGCTTTTCGTGCCATCTGCCAGATACGTCCCACAGATACGCACACCTGGCGGACTTGCATGTACAAGCAGAACACTTCCATCCCTGCAACGTCCCAGACTCATCCAGACGTGTCCTTCCATACTGCATATATCACCGGGGCGATAATCCCCCTGCATCAGACAGCCCCAGCCACGTGCTGCACAGGCACATGCGATTTTCGATGCTCCGGTCACATATCCGGTTCCGCCATTTCTGGTATGAAATACATTGTAAAGCAGCCAGCCGATATAACCGGAACAATCCAATCCATCATGACTCTGATACCGGGTCTGATCAAAATCATACGTTTCCGTCTGCCGCGCCGCGTATTCTGCCCATCGTTTCGACACACCAAGTGTCACAGCTTCTTTTCCTGCTCCTGCATCCTCCTGATTCCAGCCACCGCCCCAGATATACATCGTCTGTCCGACCGGAAGCAGCGATGTCCGAAGCAGCCGCTCCATTGAAAACTCCCGCAGATGCTCTGGCTGCGGTCTATGTAACACAAGACTCATCAAAATCCCTATTGCGAAAAGCAGGATGCCTGCTGCACCCTGCCTGCTGCGCGTTGAACTACCCATATACCCTCTTTTTACATGTCTTTCATTCAAACATATGAGAAAGTCCCAGCGCAATATTACTTTCTTTTACTTACAAAGTTCTGCCACAACGGCGTTGATCACCTTGCCGTCTGCCTTGCCCTTCAACTGTGGCATAACCGTCTTCATGATCATGCCCTTATTCTTCGTAGCGATCACATCGGCACACTTCTCTGTCAGGAATGCCTTTACTTCATCCTCGCTCATCAGAGATGGTGCGTACTCGTTTATCACATCGTAACGTGCCTGATATTCAGCCAGCAGGTCTCCCCGCTCTGCCGGACAGGTATCGATCTGCTCCTTCACCGACTTTAACTCCTTCAGGATGACGCGGTCTACCAGTTCTTCCTTGATGTCATCACGGCAGCCTTCATCAATGGCTACCTTCTTCACTGCGGAAATCAGAGAAGAAATGGAATCCTTTCTTGCCTTGTCTCTTGCCTTCATAGCGGCGATCATGTCTTTCTGTAATGTTTCAAACTGCATAATTTTATTCCTCCCATTCAGTTATAATTAACGGTAATTGCAAAACATCCATTCATTCAACATATATTTCAATATTAATTCATTTTATATACAATGTATTGAAGCTAAGAAGTTCTAGCTGTTCTAATTTACATATTAATATCATACGCCACCGCCGTCATGTGCAAGCACAGCCGTCGCATTGCTCATTATATCATGTTTCCTTGTATATTTCTATTCATATTTTCAAAGAAACATCGCAAAAAAGAAGCCATCGTATTATGAATTCCATACGACAGCTCTTCTTTTTATTGATCACTTACCAATACATATCTGCAATATACCAGCCTGATCCGTATTTTATTGCTTCCAAATACAGTGTAAATCCGTCCGAATCTCCGTTAACATATATACGAACTGCTATTCCATCCTGATACCCATCGCAATTCAATCCCGAAGATCGACATTCCATTTTAGACGCAGAATCTCCAGAGTCATATATTTCATATCGAATACTATCAATATGCTTATAGACTAATATAATTGCAGCACGAAGTTTTTCAAAATCCTCAACTGCATCTGTGATTGTTTCTTCATCAAGTTCAAGCACTTTTTTATTAAAACATTTTCTTTCAAATTTGTCGGAATCTCCAGATTCAAGGCACGCCACAAATGTCTTTACCAGTTTTTCATAACTAGTATTTTTTGTCGCCCGATTAGCAATCAAAATAATTATCAGCACCTGTACTATCACGATAGGAATAATTATTTTTAATATACTAGTTGAATTTTTCGTTTTCTGCTGAGGATATGAATTCTGTATTATATTGTTATATAATGAATATCCGCATTTTGGGCAGTTCGATGCCCGATCTGACACCTGTTGTCCACATTGAGGACAATTTATTAAAGCCATACGTTGCTCTCCTGATTTATTTATTCAATATTTCTGCTTTCTTTATTTCAAACTCTTCATCCGTAAGGATACCTGAATCTTTCATTAACTTTAGTTTAAGCAACAAATCAATCTTTTGCTCCTCATTATTCATTTTACTAGATGATACAGATTCAGAATTATAATTAGGCGTAGCATTCGTCTGATAATATGTATTTGTCCCCATGTTATTTGCATTCCAATTATTTTGAGGTATGTTTTTCTCTCCATATTGCTGTTTTTTTATTACATTATTTATCTTATCCTGCATGATAACATCGCCCACAATCACAATAAAAAGCGAAATGATCAAAGATAATATTGCTATATCCGATTCTACGCCATTATTTCTTGCATAAGAATCAATTCTTTGCGCATTTTTATATGTCCAATACAGAAAATAAAAAGGAACAAACATACACAGCAATAATTGATTTGTTGGCGTTTGCTTTGGATCATACGGATCTACATCATTCAAAAACTCCGTCGTTTTATAAATCCAATATAAATAATATATTCCAAATGTAAAAATCAAAAGCAATATAAATTTTAAGATATCTCGATATCCATTCATTGATGTATAATCTGCTACACCAGCATTTCCAGAATAACCTTGGTTTGCATTATTGGTATACCTCGTATATGACATCTGTTGTGGCACACCATTTGAATATCCTACAGTTTGACTTATTCTATTACCGCATCCCGGACAATTTACCGCGCGATCTGATATCTGTCTTCCACACATAGGGCAATTTATTAAAGCCATTACATATCCCTCCTACTCGTATCTTTTCTAATTATGTATTATTCCTTATAATCTTTGATTAGTATCCTGATAGATATCACTGTTAATACGCTCAATCCTATACAAATAACAATATTGACTATCATCTTTACTGTATACTTTGCAATTAACGGTTTACTTGCTTCCGCAATACTCCGCATACTCGCATTATCATAATTAACGGCTTGCGTATAAGCAACCTCATATTTTTCCTTTGCATCTGAGCGTTTACCTGCATTCGCTATGGATCCACATAAGGTAACCACAGCAAAAAATAAAATCAGAATCAGAGCTCCCGCTACGATTTTAATTGTATTCCGGGCTTCATAGATAATATAATTAAAATAATCCTTCACATCCTTAAAAGAAAAATCATCAATGACATCTGTTATTTTTCTCTTATTTAATTTCTCATAATGTGCCCGAACAGGGAATCCGCAATGTTCACAAAACTCATCTTCACTATAAGTATCCTGTCCACATTCCGGACAATGAACTAATGCTCCCATATGTTTTTGTTCAATCTGCCGCTCTACCTGTATTGGTTCATTATTTCCCATATTTACCGGTTGATTCTTTTGTATTACTATGTTTTCCTGTCCCGTAATATTATTCGTCTCAATTTCTAACGGATATCCGCAATTCTCGCACATCGCCTTATGTGCATCCGTTTTCTGACCGCACTCTGGACATATAATTTCATCCGTACCTATATCCATATGTATGCTTGATTGATCAACAGGAAATGGGCATCCACAATTAGGACAGACGTCTAAATTATCCTCTACTTCCATACCACATTCTTCACATATTTTCATGATTTTCAAACCTCCATTAGTATACGTCCTTGAAATATCTTATTTTCCCGCAATACCTACAGTTTTTTCGTTCCTCTGAATTGTATTCTCCGCAATTCTCACATCTCCATGCTCCTTCTTCAGCGGCTATCTCCTTTGATTTCTGAATCTTTTCTTTCATCATATTTACCGTTGTCTCTGTTAGACCAGTTAATTCCTTTTTCTTACGATCATACTCCTGTTGCGATATCGCCCCAGAATCCAAAAGGATTTTATACTTTTCTAGAAGATTAAGTTTTTCAATTTCCGTTACATAATTTTCGTTCTTTTTCATGTGTGGCGAAGATGATAACGTAAATGATCGTTTACTCCAATCTGAGGGATTTGCAGAGCCATATCTTTTGCTATCATTTGCATCATAAGAATACGCATGTTTTTCTATTTCTGGTTTGCAAAGAGCTACGACAACCGCGATCCATCCAAACCAAAATCCCCACCAAAACCAATTTTTATCATACCCCTTGTTATATATAATCCGCCTACAGACAAATCCCCAAATTATTGCAAATATAATTACTAATATAATATAAAATATATAAATCTCCATAAAAAGTATTTCTCCTATCATAATTACTCAAACAGTTCCGAGTACTCCAGCATTTCTTTTTAACTAATCTATATACAATTTCATTGCATTATATTTACTCATCACTTCTGTATCTTCTGTATTAAATTCAGATGAAAACGAACTCAAACTTCCAGATGGATCTATAACCATACTTGTAAACTTTTGATACTCTGTATAAAACTCTTTCAATGCATCGTATGCATCCTCATACTCTTTTGGAGGATTTCTTAGCGACTTCATCAAAGTTTCAACTTCTTCCTGATTCGATTTGATCTCCTCTATAGAATCATTAAAATCTTCGTCCGCAAAAAGGTTTGCTAATGCTTCATTAAAATCATCCACAAAGTATCCTGCCGGTCTTGTATATGGGTCTGTTTCAATATCCTTTTTCTCATAAATCGCATTATTCCAAACGTTTTTTATAAGATTTCCTTTTTGTTCTGCTATTGAGCATCCCATTAACATTTTATAGTTTGCTGTATCCATATCCGAATAATATTGACTAAGCATAGTTTGATATTCATCAGCCTGTTTCTTTTTTCTCACTTGTATAATTCCAAGCACAATCATTATTACTGCTAACAATGCTGCAATACTAAGCACTACCAATTTTTTTATACTCACACGTTTTTTTATAGAATTTTCATTCTTCTCCATTATCATTTCACTCGGAATATCCTTTTGTAAAATATTATTTACACTATTTTCTTGATTACTTTCATGGAATATATACCCACAATGAATACATTTTCCCGCCTTATCAGATACCTGTTTTCCACATTCTGGACATGTTATTAATGCCATTTTTTCTTCCCCCTTTTTAATTTATAGTGACTGTAATGCCAAATTTGTCACCAACATTTATCATTTCTGTCTGAAGATATGCTTCTTTATATGCAGAATCCTCCATATCATCTAAATAAGCATTTAATTCGCTATCTGAATCATTTGAAACGCCACTTGCAGAAGGTAACGCATTTTTCATGTCTTGTATTGCACTCTTCAAATCAGCCAGTTCAGAATAAGATCCACAATCGGTAATTGCATATTCATATTGAGTTTTTGCTTGCCCAAAACCATTTGCAGCCGAATTAAAGCTGTTGTAATAATCTGTACCAGACGTTGCAGTGTTAAATGCAATATCATACGTCCCATTTGCCGTTTCCAATCTTAGCAGAATACCCTCAACTATATCCTTTCCTTGCATTTTTCCACAATTTTTACACTCTCCAACTTCCGTCGTATGCCCTAATGGTTTTCCTTCTGTCGCACCACACTCCGTACACGTTTTAGGCTCTTCGCACGTAGCCTCCTTAAATGTATGTGTATGATCTTTCTTTTGCTCTTTCTTATCTACTTCAGAGCTTTCCTGTTGTCGCCCTTCCGTTTTCTTCTCCCTGGTTGAATTACTTACAATTACCAATGTTGTAACGCCACCTGCTATCAGGACTAACACAACAATTAAAATCAGAAAAAATTTACTTTTCTTTTTTTCTTTTTTCCCTCTGCCTTTTTCCTCTTTCTCCCTAGTTACTTTCTGTTCTTTCATTTGATGCCCACAATGAATGCACTTTTCTGCCTTATCAGATATCTGTTTCCCACATTCCGGGCAATTAATTAATGCCATCCTTTTCTCTCCTCTTTCTTCTCTTCATTATTTTTGTTTGGTTTACAAATATTACACGGTTCATACCTTCCAGATTGAAGTTCACTTTTCGATATCGGATACACGTCCTCCTTTCCACTTATATATTTACAATCTTTGGTATGGTATTTATTTCCTGTTTCGGTAATATAAAATTGTGATTCATCTGCATTAACCATATTGTGATTTTTTATTCTTAATGATGCAAACACTCCTAGTAACAAAAGTGTTGCAATGATAATAAATGTGATTATTTTTTGTTCTTTTTTATTTTTAAGCAAATAATGTGCAAATTCATTTGCCTCATATTCCTGTAAAACATCTTCGCCAAATACATTTTTCTGCATCATATGCCCATTCCATATATGTCCTTCCTCATGTGCCAAGGCAACTCGTTTCTCTTCCTCCGTCAAATCTTCATGTAGAAAAACTAAACGATATCGTTCATTTCGATATGTAAAACATTTATTTTGATTCACCAGTTTTTCCAAATCTAACAACTGAATTATTCTTTTTACATCCTCATTATCCTGTACGCCGTTAAACAATATAATTGTATATCCCTGTTTTTCTAATGCATTAATTATGTGATTCAATGTACTGTTTCTAATTTTATATTTACGCTTGAACGTATTCACTCTTCGTTGTTGTATATTCTTCATTTTTTTACAGTTCCTGCCCTAATATTTGACAATGCCCTATGTATCCTTTTATCTTCCTCTGTTGGTTTTGTCATTTTCTGACCATCAAATGCCTTTATCACTGATTCCCCGGAAATATTATTACACCTTGCATATTCCATCATTACCACCGTCTCAATCGCATGGATTGCGCGATCATCCAAATGATTTTTTATGCTTTCATTCTCAATTTTTATAAACGAAGAAATTGGCTTATTATCATTTATTACTGGATTATTAGGGAAAACACATTTCGGAAAAATATCCATTTCTCTTATAATATCATGCGTCAGAAAATTCCCATCAAAAATAAATACCAATGACAAATAAATACTCCATGACATTTTTCTTTTCTTAGTTTCTATGGAAGAATATGTTTGTCTGGAAACACCAAGCAGATTCCCCATTTCATCTTGCGATAATCCCAGTTTTATACGCAAAACAGGAAGTTCCTTTACCAATCGCTCAATGTACCGTTCACGTTCCTCATCACTAATGTAAAAAAAATTTTCATCATGCTCCAATTTCAACCACCTCTTTTCGTAGAGTGTTATATTCTAAGAAAAAAGCACTGCCGAAATCATGTTCATATTCTTCCTTTTTAACTCCATAGAAGGATGTACATATCGATTTAGCGTTATATTCACGCTTGAATGACCTAGTATTTCACTCAGACTTTTAATGTCAAAACCGTTTTCAACACATCTTGTTGCAAAAGAGTGGCGTAATGTGTGGAAATGTACATTTTGTATATCACAACTATGTAATATTTTTTTGAAATGATTTTGTAAATTTCGTGGTTCAACATAATAATGTTTTTTACCAGTTAGAATAAATGCATCATCGTTCTTTTTATTTAGATAGAGAATTTTAAGAATTTCGTTTGATAATGGGATGTTACGAATGGAACAATCGCTTTTGGGTTCTGTAATTACGATCTTTGTTTTTGCCCCTTCTGAATAATCCGTCTGTATCCGCTGCAGGGTTTTATGAATATGTAACATCCGATTTTGAAAAGAAATATCTTCCCATGTCAATGCACAAAGTTCTCCAATGCGAATCCCAGTATGCATGCTAAGTAATATACCTAAATTTACAGTATTTATATTATTTAACAAATATTCAATAAGTCTATTTTGCTCCTCCTGTGATAATATGCGCATTGGTTTTTGTGGTTGCTTCACAGACAAACAATCTAAGCTGACAAGAGAAATATCATTATTTCTGGATGCATATTGGATTATACTTTTTGTAACAGAAAGCACACTTGAAACTGTTTTGGGAGACAAACCTTGTCTGTTTTTTCCCCCTTTGCATAACAACAATGTGCACATCTCAGAAATATCATTATATTTAATTTCTGAGATATCCCTATTAGAGATTTGTGGGTAAATATAGCTATGCAAAAGATTCCTATATTTGACAATACTTGATTCTTTTAATCTAGGGGTTGAGACCTTTAACCACGTTTCTGCCCAAAAATGAAAATCGCCTAATAAATGTTGCGCTTCTACCATAATTTATATTCCTTTCCTACTAGAAAATAATATTTATATTCTAATGGACTACTTTTTCTGTGGCAAAAAAGTATTATGGATTGACAAATTTGACGACATTGTGTAAAATTATTTGCATATTAGGAAGTATTTTTTCTTAGAATATAACACTCTACGAAATATATTGATTATAAAGAAACTATAGAAAAAACAAACGCCCTATATCAACAACTTCGTTGATATAGGGCATTTTCTTACTCTTCATTCATCTTAGCCAACTTTGCAGCCTGATCCGCTGCGATACATGCATCAATGATCTCCTGAATGTCTCCATTCATGATCTTGTCTAATTTGTATAATGTCAGTCCAATCCGGTGATCCGTTACACGTCCCTGTGGGAAGTTGTACGTACGGATCTTCTCGGAACGGTCACCCGTACCGACCTGACTCTTACGAAGATCTGCTTCTGCGTCATGACGCTTCTGCATCTCGATATCTAACAGCTTTGTACGGAGCAACGCAAATGCCTTTGCCTTATTCTGAAGCTGTGACTTCTCTGTCTGGCTGTAGATCACGATTCCGGTTGGAATATGTGTCAGACGTACAGCAGAATCCGTTGTGTTGACACACTGTCCACCGTTACCGGATGCACGCATGACATCGATACGGACATCCTTATCCGGGATATCAATCTCATCCACTTCCTCTGCCTCCGGAAGTACTGCCACACTGGCGGTACTTGTATGGATTCGTCCGCCACTCTCTGTCTCAGGCACTCGCTGTACACGATGTACACCACTCTCGTATTTCAGTACGGAATACGCCCCACTACCAGTTACCATTGCAGTTACCGACTTCATACCGCCGATGCCAATCTCCTCTGCTTCCATCAGCTCGACCTTCCAATGACGGCTCTCCGCATAATGCACATACATACGATAAAGCTCTGCTGCGAAAAGAGCTGCCTCGTCTCCACCGGCGCCTGCACGAATCTCCAAGATGACATTTCTCTCATCGTTCGGATCCTTTGGCAGAAGCAGAATTTTAAGCTCATTCTCGCATTTTTCTACCTGCTGCTTGGCTGAAGAAAGCTCTTCCTTCAGCATCTCACGCATTTCTTCGTCGTTCTCGCCCTCTAACATCGATAAGCTGTCATCGATCGTCTGCTTGGCTTCCTTATATTCCTGATATTTCTCTACAATTGGTGCCAGGTTTGCCTGTTCCTTCATCAGATTCCGAAAACGCTCCGCATTGCTTGCCACATTCGGATCGGAAAGTTCATTTTGTAATTCGTCCAGACGGGCTACCAAATCCTCTAATTTATCAAACATTTTTTATCCTCCAATTGTTATTCGTTTCATCTTATACAATGAAATCAATCTCTATATTATTCTTCTATCTTCGATGCGGATGCCGGATACCGTGCAGTCACGATCCGGTCAAGTCCCGCATAATCTTTGATTCCTTTTATATCTGTATATCCGTTCTCTACAAGGAGTCCCCGAACAGCGTCCAGTTGATCCTGTCCGATTTCAAACAGTATATATCCATCTTCATACAGATACTCCCTCGCTTCCCGAATAATCTTATCATAAAAATATAATCCATCTGCTTTTCCGTCAAGTGCCAGATGCGGTTCAAAATCACGCACCTCTGCCATAAGCTTTGGAATCTCATCCGTCCGGATATACGGCGGGTTTGATACTATCATATCATATTTTTCTTCAATCTGCGCAAATAAATCGGTCTGTATTACCGTACAATCTGCCTGTAACCGCTCCCGGTTCTTCTTCGTCAGGGCGATTGCTGCATCCGAAATATCTGCCAGAACAACCGACACGTCTGGAACAAGTTTTGCCACACTGATTCCGATACAGCCGCTCCCACAGCACATATCTAATACGTGAAGCTCCCTTACTCCCGTCTGTTCCCGTTTTTTCTCTCCAAGTACCGTCAGTTTCTCACAGGCCTGTTCCACCAGAAGCTCCGTCTCCGGTCTTGGAATCAGCACCTCTGGTGCTGTTGCGAATTCCATTCCCATAAAATCCTGCGTTCCAAGGATATACTGACACGGCTTATGTGTCATACGTTCCGTGACATAGGAATGCAGTCTTTGCGCCTGCTCTTCCGTGACCTCCTCCGCCATACGTAGGATCAGTGTCGAATATGTACAGTCTGCCACGTCCATTGCCAAAAGCCGGATATCACTGTCCGCCTCCGGGATGTCTGCCTGTCTCAGGCGTTCTAACTCTTCCTTCATCAATGCCTGCCACGTCATAGCTTTCCTCATTTCTCACTCTCTGCCTGTTCTGCCAGATATGCGCGCCAGTCCAAAACTGCCTCCACCGAAGCGATGGCAACCTCGACCATATCCTCGGTCGGCTCTTTTGTTGTCAGTCTCTGGATCAGAAGTCCCGGTTTGCTAAGCAGATTGGCAATCCTTGATTCACTGTTACCTGCAAACCGGATAAATTCATAAGAAATTCCGGCAATCACCGGTACAAGCAGCACACGCAGCACTAACCGCAGCCACATCGCATCTACCGTGATGCACATAAAGACTAAAATACTTACGATCATAACAATGAACAGAAAACTCGTTCCACATCGTTTATGGAACCGGGATGCCTGCATGACATTTTCCACCGTCAGCTCGTTTCCATGCTCCAGACAATTGATCGTTTTGTGCTCCGCACCATGATACATATATGTCCGCTTGATATCCTCCATACGTGAAATCGCGATCACATACCCAAGGAAGATTGCCAGACGGATCACACCTTCGATGAGTCCGATCAACACATGACTTTTTATCACGTCATCCAGAAGCGATGCGATCCACGCCGGAAGCAGCATGAATAGTCCAACCGCCAGTACAATGGAAACTGTAACGGTACCAGCCATCTCTGCTTTCTCCGCACGCGCTTCCTGTTCCTTCGTCTTTTCTTTCTTTTTTTTCGTTTCCTTCTTCGGTGCTTCCTCTTCCTCATCCTCGAAGAACTGTGCCGAATACATCAGTGTTTTCACGCCGATGGTAAGCGACTGCACAAAACTGAACACCCCTCGCACAATCGGCAGATTGCATACTGCCGGACGGTCGGAGGTTCCTGTACACCGATTTGTTGTTACCTCTATCTGTTTATCTGGTTTTCGGACTGCGACAGCATATCGGTCATTGTTACGCATCATGACGCCTTCCATAACTGCCTGTCCGCCGATATTTATTCTGCTCATACTCCACCTTTTTCATACATATGAAAAGAGGCTTGCTACATTATTGTAACAAGCCTTATTCCATGTCATTTCCGTATTATGCCTGAACACCGTACTTACGATTGAACTTATCGATTCTACCACGAGCCTGAGCAGCCTTCTGCTGACCTGTGTAGAATGAATGGCACTTTGAACAAATTTCAACGTGGATATCTTCCTTTGTTGAACCTGTTACGAACTCGTTACCACAGTTGCAAACAACCTTTGCCTGATAGTACGCTGGATGGATTCCTTCTTTCATTTCTTTCACCTCTTAAATCATACTTGCTACCATGTGCTAGACATAGCAGACTATTTATTACACAACATACGGATTTTATCATACCATATCAAGAAATTCAAGCATTTTTTTGATTTTTCTGATAAATTTCTATCTTCTGCCATATGGCAAAATCTTCTTTACCATCTCAATGAATTCGTGATTATTCTTCGTTCTTGCAAACAGCTTTAGAATCTCATCTGTAAATTCTTCCGACTTGGCAGAGGTCAGTGCCTTGTGGATCATGTTGACCGCCTCCTGCTCTTCTGGCGTCAGGAGCAGATCGTCACGTCTTGTACCGGACTTTGCAATATCGATAGCCGGGAAGATTCGCTTCTCGGATAATTTCCGGTCAAGCACCAATTCCATGTTACCAGTTCCCTTGAACTCCTCGAACACAACATCATCCATACGGCTTCCGGTCTCTACCAGTGCCGTTGCAAGAATCGTCAAACTTCCGCCCTCACGCATATTACGTGCCGCACCAAAAAACCGCTTTGGCATATGCAAGGCTGCCGGATCCAGACCACCAGACAACGTTCTTCCACTTGGTGGTACAGTCAGGTTGTACGCTCTTGCCAGTCTTGTGATACTGTCAAGCAGAATCACAACATCCTTACCATGCTCGACAAGACGCTTTGCACGCTCGATTACCATCTCCGATACACGCTTGTGGTGATCTGGAAGCTCATCAAACGTCGAATAAATTACCTCAACATTTTCACCCTCGATAGACTCGCGGATATCTGTCACTTCCTCCGGACGCTCGTCGATCAAAAGCACGATCAGATGCATGTCCCGGTTTCTTGTGCTGATACTCTTTGCAATCGCTTTTAATAAGGTTGTCTTACCTGCTTTTGGAGGTGATACGATCATACCTCTCTGTCCCTTTCCAATTGGGGAAAGCAGATCAACAATACGGATTGCGACCGGAGCGCCTGTCTCATCAAGTGAAATACGCTCATTCGGGAAGATCGGTGTCAGTTCCTCAAACGGCTTACGCTTCGCCGCTGCCGATGGCAGCATGCCGTTCACATGACGGATAAACAAAAGCGCTGAGAATTTCTCGCCCTGGGTCTTATTCCGCACCGGGCCTCCGATGATATCGCCCTTCTTCAGACAGAATTTTCGAATCTGCACCGGCGATACATAGATATCTCTGTCTCCCGGCAGATAGTTTGCACTACGGATAAATCCATAGCCCTCCGTCATAACCTCCAGAATACCATTTGCCTCAGAACCACTGTCTAACTTCGGATTGTATTCCTGTCCGTCAAATACCTGAATCTCCGCTTCTGTCTCACCTTCCTCCGGCTCGATATTACGAAGCTCCTGATAGTTTTCTGCCGGATTCTTCGTACGATATGCCTGCCTCGTATCCGGACGCACCTTTGCCATTTCCTGGTTTTTTCGCTCCGCAGCTTTCTTCTGCTCGGCTTCTTTTTTCTTCGCTGCCATCATCTTCTCCATATTCTCCAGAAGTTCGGCAAGCTCGGCTTTTTTGAGTGTTGAAATATTGCGGATTCCCTTTTCCTTCGCATACTCCCGCAACTCAGCCAAAGACATTTTTCTAAATTCCATGCGTGTCTCCTTTTTGAAATAAACTACTTTTATGTTGCATTTTGTACTAAACTAATTTTATTCTCTAATTCTGGGGCATCTCACTGAATAATGAAGTGATACTTTATACCTTTAGAAAGATTATATTTATCTTAGCACACTTAATGAAACTCGTAAACCTTTAATTTTGCTTTTTTTCTTGATTTTTGCTTTCCGGTAGCGTAAAGTAAAAAGGACACAACAGGAGGAACGTATCATGGAAGGGTTATTACTATACAAACTGATGATTTTATATATGCTGGATCGGACTGATTATACGATGACCAACTCTCTGATTTCCGGCTTTATTGTTGGAAAAGATTACACGAGTGTATTCAATCTGCACGAATCCTTAAGCGAGCTGATCAACGACGAGTTTATCTCTACAGACACAATCCGCGACACGATTCATTACAAGATCACAAGCTCCGGTGAGGAGGCGCTCTCCTATTTCGAGAACCGTCTGCCTTACGCCATCAAGGAAGATATTTTAGAATATCTCAAGGCAGAACGTATCAACGTAAAAAAAGAGTCCGAAATCTATGCGGACTACTTTTACAACGATTCGAACTGGTACACCGTACAATGTATCATCAAAGATCGAAAGGAAACCCTGATCGATCTGAAATTCGATGTTCCTACAAAATCACAAGCCGAAACCATTTGCAACAACTGGCGCAGCAAAAGTTCCGGCATTTATGAATATCTTGTCAATCAACTGTGGATGTCTGAATAGAATCCTCAATCAGATTCCAAATTTCCTCTTTTCCCTGTTTTGATACAGCGGAGAAGGGGATTATTTTTGTCTCTTTTCCGCATCCCAGTGTCTCTCGAATCACTTTTATATTTTTATCTTTCTGACTCCGCTTGATCTTGTCCAGCTTCGTCGCAATGATAACCGGCTCATATCCATTTGCCACGATCCAGTTATACATCGTTACATCATTTTCTCCCGGTGCATGCCGGATATCAATCAAAAGCAGCACTGCCTTTAACTGTGTCGATGCATGCAGATACCGTTCGATCATCTTGCCCCATTTGTTACGGATCTCCTGCGATACCTTCGCATAGCCATAACCAGGCAGATCTACAAAATACAGATTCTTGTTGATATTGTAGAAGTTGATCGTCTGTGTCTTTCCGGGCGATGCCGAAGTCCTCGCCAGCGATTTCCGGTTCAATAACCCGTTAATCAGCGAAGACTTTCCAACATTTGATTTGCCCGCGAAAGCAATCTCCGGGAATGTATTTTCCGGCAATTTACTCGTAATGCCGCATACTGTTTCTAATTCTGCTGATTTGATAATCATTACGCAATTGAATCCTCTTGCTTTATCCGCTTACGGGAAGCGTTTTTCTTCGTTCTTGGTTCGTCTGAGCGCTCGATGACCGGACCTGCAACACCATCCACCATATCCTTTGTGATACGGCAGCTGACAACGGTATCATCAGAAGGAATCTCATACATCTGTTCCATGATTGTCTTCTCGATGATCGCACGCAGTCCTCTCGCACCGGTCTTTCTTGTCATAGCTTCCTTCGCAATCTCACGAAGCGCATCTTCATCAAAGATCAATTCGACACCGTCTAATTCAAACAGCTTCTTATACTGCTTGCAGATGGAGTTCTTTGGCTCTGACAAAATCCGTACCAACGCATCCTCATCCAGCAGATCCAACGTAACACTGACAGGCACACGTCCGATAAACTCCGGAATCAGACCATATTTTACGAAATCCTCCGGCAATACCTGCTTTAAAATCTCGCCAACCTTCTTGTCAGAAGAACGGTCTGCGATTTCTGCATTGAAACCGATGGATTTCTTACCGATACGGTTGTCAATAATCTTCTCCATACCCTCGAATGCACCACCACAGATAAAGAGAATATTCGTTGTGTCAATCTGAATAAACTCCTGCTGTGGATGCTTTCTTCCACCCTGTGGCGGAACGGAAGCAACCGTGCCTTCAATAATCTTCAAAAGTGCCTGCTGTACGCCTTCACCCGATACATCTCGTGTGATAGATACATTCTCAGACTTCTTTGTAATCTTATCGATCTCATCAATATATATAATACCATGCTGTGCACGCTCGATATCGTAATCGGCTGCCTGAATCAGTTTCAATAAGATATTCTCTACATCTTCTCCGACATAACCAGCCTCGGTCAAAGCCGTTGCGTCTGCGATTGCAAACGGAACATTTAAAAGCTTTGCCAGTGTCTGCGCCAGATATGTCTTACCGGAGCCCGTAGGTCCGATCATGATGATATTACTCTTCTGAAGCTCGACATCAAAATCCTTCTCTGCCAAAATACGCTTATAATGGTTGTATACGGCAACCGAAAGCACTTTCTTTGCCTGCTCCTGTCCAATCACGTAATCATCCAGAAATTCTTTGATTTGCTTCGGCTTCAACAGATTGATCTCTGAATCCGAAGGCTCATTATCAAATTCATCCTGTATAATTTCTGAACAAATCTCAATACACTCATCACAGATATATACGTTTGGTCCCGCAATCAGCTTGCGCACCTGCTCCTGTGATTTGTTACAGAACGAACATCTCACTTTTTTCTTATCGTCTGAACGATTTGCCATTCTAATTATCTCCTAACTCATGTGAAGCTTTTTTATTAAACTTCCTTACAATTTTCGCCAAGGAATTCGAGTGCCTTTCTGGAAGCGATATCCTTCTTGATATTCTCCAGCTCTGGTGCACCGATCATATCTTTCAGTTCCTCTGGCTTCATCTGGTACTGTGCAGCCATATCCTGGATCTCAGCATCTACATCGTCATCACTTGCAACAATATTCTCAGCGGCTGCAACTGCCTCAAGCACAAGGCTTGTCTTGATTCTTGCGATTGCATCCGGTTTTACACGCTCTAAGAACTCTTCCTTTGTTGTTCCCATAAGCTGGAGATACTGCTCCATCTGAAGTCCCTGATACATCATTCTCTGAGACATCTCATTCATGATTCTTTCCTGATTGTACTTGATCATTGCCTCTGGGATTTCAACCTCAGCTGCCTCAGCGATCTTCTCAACTACCTTAGACTGCTTCTCACGCTTTGCCTGCTCTTCCTTCTTTACTTCCAATGTCTTCTTCTTATCTTCCTTGTACTCAGCAAATGTCTCGAAAGAAGAAACATCACTTGCAAACTCGTCATCCAGCTCCGGAAGCTCCAGAGTAGAAATTGCAAGAAGCTCTACCTTAAATACTGCTGGCTTGCCCTTCAGATCCTCAACATGATACTCTTCTGGGAATGTTACATTCACATCAAACTTATCGCCAATGTTCTTGCCAACGATCTGATCCTCAAATGTATCGATAAATGAGTGTGAACCAAGTGTAAGCTTGTAGTTCTCGCCCTTTCCGCCTTCAAATGCAACACCATCTACAAAGCCTTCAAAGTTGATTGTAACTTCATCATCCATCTGTGCTGCTCTGTCTGTTACATCAATCTTTCTTCCGTTTTCCTTCTGATCCTTCAGAATCTCTGCCATAACATCTTCATCTGTTACAGTTGTATCGATCTTCTCGATCTCAACACCTTTGTACTCACCGATCTTGATCTCTGGCTTTATTGCAACAGTTGCTGTAAAGATGAAATCCTTACCTTTCTCAATCTGTGTTACATCGATCTCTGGATTGGATGTGATCTCTTCCTCACAGTTTTCGAGTTCCTTTGGATAATACTCATTTATAAGCTGATTTGCAGCATCTTCATAAAAGATAGCAGCACCGTACATTTTCTCGATGAATGCCTGTGGTACTTTTCCCTTACGGAATCCAGGTACAGAGAATTTACTCTTCTGCTTGTTGTATGCAGAAGTGATTGCCTTTGTAAACTCCTCAGCTGGTACTGTAATTGTCAATTTTGCCATGCTTCCGTCTAATTTTTCTACTGCTAAACTCATTTGTTCTTTTCCTCCTTAACTTGCAACGCCTACTATCCATTGTAAGCACTATTCTCTGCATTATAACATAAGATTTTTCGCAAGTCTATATATTTACTCAAAAAAAGAGCTTGTTTCTATATCTTATGCAATAATGTTTCCCATTATCACCGATACAGAAACAAACTCCCTTACATGGTCTTACTTAGCACATATCCATCTGGTCAGATTAATTACTTACCAGACATCTGCTGCTCCTGCTTCTTGATCATCTGTCTGACCATCTCGCCGCCGATAGAACCGCTCTCACGGGAAGTAAGATCTCCGTTGTAACCCTGCTTCAGGTTTACACCAAGCTCATTTGCTACTTCCATCTTGAACTTGTTCATAGCTTCCTTAGCCTCTGGTACGCTTGTTGTGTTGTTTGAGTTCTTCATAATTATCTACCTCCATACTTTTGAATTAAGACATGTTTGTCTTACTCTTATTATGTTCGGTATGCGAAGAACTATAACTGTTAATTTTTAGAAACTTTTTTCTTTTTAATCATAACTACGATTCCAGCACCTGCAAATACAAACGCACATATAAGTAACACGATTGGTGCTGCATCACCTGTCTGTGGAGAACCGGCTGCACCCATATATGTATACTTCACTGGATTCTTTGACGTGTTCTGTCCGCCGTTCGCTCCGTTGCTATTGCCACCCGGTGTCACATTTGCATTTGGTGCCTTTGGATTTTCGGTTGTGCCCGGCTGTTCCGTCGTACCCGGATTTTCCGTTGTGCCCGGATCTTCCGTTGTATCATCCCGCTTTGTCGAATAGAACCATGCGAGAATGACCATGTCTTTCGTAACATTTGTATAGTCCTGATCCCAGCCTTCGAAGGTGTATGTGTAATCCTTGGTCGGTGTCTTTGTCGGTGTACCCTCTGGCGGTGTTGCAGAAGTACCCTCTTCTACCGTCTCCGTCTTCAGGATATTTCCATCGCCGTCCTTCCATACTACCGTGTAAGTCTTCGGCTGTGTCACACGATACAGTGCATAGGTTGAGAAACGGTCTGTGTTGATGATTACATAATCATGTGTCAGTGTCACTTCGCTTGCATCTGTCCAGCTCTTGAACGAATAATCCGTCCCCTCTGCATGCAGCGATGCTACCTTAATGTTCTCGCCTGCCAGATCCTCCAATGGGAAGGAGATCGTCACAGGCTCATACAGTCTTGTCAGATTCTGTGAATACTCTAAGTTTCCAAATTCATTATATACATTTTTCACGATATATAATCTGATATAACGAACAATCTCTGTCCGGCTGCCAAGCTTATCTGCGAAAATCCCCTGCTCTTCAGATGTCACATCGCTTACCTTAATATAGCTTGCATGCAGAGCAATATCAATTCGTCCACCGTTTTGAACAATCCGCAGATCATCATCCGTTACATTTCCCTTGTAGTAACTGTTGTTGTAAATCTTATCCAGACCATCCACAGCAATCTCTACATCACCATCATCCAAAATCACATCCGTAGACAAACCTGAAAGTACGAAGTTGATTCCTCCGGTTGTCGAATAGGTCTCTGGATATGTGATCATACCGCCGGTAACCGTTACCGATGCCTCTTTTGTCAGAGTACCGTTCGTTGCAACGATACGATAGGTTCCATCGGATACACCCGTAAACATATACCGTGTACTTTCTGCACTTGTTACAACCTCACCACCGACAATCGTATTCCCACGGAACAGGTTGATGTAGATTGGCTTATCCTTCACATCGTCCGGCAGCGAATCGCTATAAGCAGCCGTACCATAGATTGTGGTCGTCGAATTGCCAGACAGTGTCTTAAAGCTTCCTTCGATCACACGCTCCTCGGAAGAATTCAGAGTTGCTGCATG
>ERZ808240.53-NODE-53-length-144710-cov-16.700626_pt1 | contig 144710 bp, 126 predicted proteins | sample MGYA00521084_ERZ808240 | MGnify/ENA primary metagenome ERZ808240 (study PRJEB31516, sample SAMN03275571) | gut metagenome | biome: mammalia-associated habitat; material: feces | host: Papio cynocephalus | place: Kenya | collected 2012-08-06 ...
ATTCTTGATTGCAGGTTCGTCCTTGCTCCTCTGTTTGGTTTTCAGGGTACAATCCCTTGATTACGGCCCGTTGGTCAAGTGGTCAAGACGGGGGCCTCTCACGCCCCAATCGGGAGTTCGACTCTCCCACGGGTCACCATATGCACCTTTAGCTCAGCTGGTAGAGCACCTGACTCTTAATCAGGGTGTCCAGGGTTCGAGTCCCTGAAGGTGTACCAGTTTCGGAGATTGGTAAATCTCCAATCTCCGAAATTAACCCTTGACAAGGGTAATTAAATAGTGTAGTATTTGGTATGTTCCAAATGCAGTTGGTGTTTTTAACGGTGAGGGTCCACCTGTTCCCATTCCGAACACAGAAGTTAAGCTCACCAGTGCCGACAATACTTGTCTGGAGACGGACTGGGAAGATAGGTCAATGCCAACACAAAGGGTTTGGCGCAGACGTCAAACCCTTTGATTTTGCCTCCTTAGCTCAACAGGTAGAGCATGCGGCTGTTAACCGCAGGGTCGTAGGTTCGAATCCTACAGGGGGCGCCATCTAACGGTATTGCCGTCACGATATCGTGACGGCAATATTTGTTGAAATCACTTTTGATTTGGACCGTTAGCTCAGTTGGTAGAGCAACCGGCTCATAACCGGTCGGTCCGGGGTTCGAGTCCCTGACGGTCCACCATATTTAACTTTATAAAGGGGAATAGCTCAGCTGGTAGAGCGGCGGTCTCCAAAACCGTAGGCCGAGGGTTCGAAGCCTTCTTCCCCTGCCATGAAGAGCAGACGATCTTCGTCTGCTCTTTCTGTATGTATTCTTTTGCATGTTTATCTGCACGACGTACCTTGGGGGGAATTATATGAATAAGGGCAGGAAACTCTCGCAGCCAATGCTTTTTATAATCCTCTTCGGCATTGTCAGTCTTTTTTCGGATATGACGCATGAGGGCGCATCAAGCATACGTGGAGCGTATCTCTCGCTGCTCGGTGCCTCTGCCGCGACCATCGGCTTTATTTCCGGTCTTGGCGAGCTTATTGGCTACTCCATGCGCTACGTTTTCGGTAAGCTGACCGACAAGACAAAGCTTTATTGGCCCATGACCATCGCGGGCTATGTGTTGGATATTGCCGCTGTGCCTTTGCTCGCGTTTGTTGGTGAGCACGGCTGGATCGCTGCGTGCGCACTGCTAATCGTACAGCGCATGGGCAAGGCGATAAAGAAGCCCGCGAAGGACACCATCATGTCGTTTGCCGCCACGCAGGAGGGCGTTGGTAAGAGCTTTGGCCTGCAGGAGGTACTTGACCAGATCGGCGCGTTTCTCGGTCCTGTTCTCATCTATCTTGTCATGCTCTTCAAGACCGGCGGAACGACCTACAAGGTCTATTCCACCTGCTTTGCGTTTCTTGCCATCCCCGGTGTGATAACGCTCATACTTCTGATCGTCACACGCTGCAAGTTCCCCAACCCTGAGCGTTTTGAGCCGGAACCCAAAGAGTATATCCCCTTCAAAATGAAGAAGGAGTTTATCCTGTACATTGCCGGCATCAGCCTTTTCGCTTTCGGCTTTATTGACTACTCGATCATCATCATGCATATTTCACGTACATATTCCGCCCTTGCCTCGGATCTCTCGGAGACCTCATCCCTTGTCAACTCTGGCACACTGCCCCTGCTGTACGCTGGCGCGATGCTCGTTGACGCTGTTGCGGCGCTCATCTTTGGCATGATTTACGATAAAAACGGCGTGAAGGTCCTCGTATGGTCTACGGTCATCTCCGCACCGTTTGCGGTGTTGGTGTTCGCGTTCAGCTCTGTGCCCATGCTTCTTGCCGGCATTGCGCTCTGGGGCGTCGGCATGGGCGCGCAGGAGTCCATTCTCAAGGCGGCGGTCACCAGAATGGTGCCCAAAGCGTGCCGCGCGACCGGCTACGGGATATTCGAGTTCTCGTTCGGCGCGTTCTGGTTTCTCGGCAGCTGGCTGATGGGCGTGCTGTACGACGTGAGCATCCCCGCGATGATCGCGGTGTCCGTTGCGGCGCAGCTCGCGGCAATCCCTCTGTATATCGCCTCCGCAAAGCTGAGAAGAAACGGCTGAGATCACGCGCAATATATGACCCACGGCATGCCTTATGGCTCGCCGTGGGTCGTTTCTATCTGCTTTGTCGTTTATCGCACAGCCGCCAGACCCGCGCGATACGCCGCGAGATTAAGCTCAACGGATTTTTCCGGCACAGTGTCACGTATCACACTCTTCCAGTCAATGCTCTCCAGCGCGAGTGCTTTTACCATTGCACCAAACATAACGATGTTCATGCATTTTGGCGTTCCGAGCGCATTGGCAATCTCCCCCGCGCGCAGGGTATAGCACCGAAAGCTGCGTTCCATCGCCTCCATGCATCCGGCAGGGTATTCCGCGAGTCCGGCCGCGGTCACGGCGGTCGCCAGTTCATAGTCGTTTATGACGGCGGTTCCGTCCGGCATGAGAAAATCTGCATAACGCACCGCTTCCATCTTCTCAAATGCGACAAGTATGTCCGCCGCCCCTTTGCCGAATACGGGCGAGCATACCCTCTCGCCGAAGCGCACCTGAGTTGTAACGCTCCCGCCGCGCTGGCTCATCCCATGCACCTCGGACATCTTGACGTCGTACCCCGCGTGCATAAGCCCCGCGACGAGCACCTTCGCCGTCAGTATTGTGCCCTGACCGCCGACGCCTGCCAAAAGAACACTCGTGGTCTGCATAGCTCAATCCTCCTTTCGGCTTAAGGCATGCACAGGGCATACCTGTGCGCAAACAGTACAGCCTGTGCAGAGCGCAGCGTCGATATACGACTTGCCGTTTCGAAGCTGCACTGCCGGGCAGCCGACCGCCAGACACTTTTTGCAGCCGATGCACTTTTCGCCGTCCACAACGCACTTCCCGCGCTCGTGTTTGGCGCGCTTGATGAGAAGGCATTCCCGCCGCGCGATAACTGCGGCGCGCGTCCTGCTTTCTGTGGCGTCACGCAGTGCCTTATCCATCGCCGCAAGGTCGTTCGGGTCAACAATGATGATGTTTTCAAAGCCGACACCGCGCAGTATATCCTCTATCCTTACTGCTGCTGCGACCTCGCCCATGAGGTTGAACCCGGTGCCGGGGTTGTCCTGATGCCCGGTCATGGCGGTGATATGATTGTCGAGCACGACCGGGATCATTCCGGCATTGTTGTATATTATCTCGACGGCGCCCGTTATGCCGCTGTGGAAAAAAGTCGAGTCGCCCACAACGCCGAATACGGGGCGCTTCTGACCGCTGAGAGAAAATGCGCGCGCCATGCCCGCGCCGACTGTGAAGCCGCCGCCCATACATACGCAGGTGTCCGATGCGTTAAGAGGCGGCGCTGCCCCGAGAGTGTAACAGCCGATGTCGCCCGTGACAACGGCGTTTTTAATTTTTGACACGCAGTAGAAAAAGCCGCGGTGCGGGCAGCCGGGGCATAGTGCCGGCGGGCGCGCGACAGCCTTCACGCCGACGTCCCGCGTTTCCGGCTTCACGCCGAAAACCATCTCGCGCAGAAGCTCCGGGTTCAGCTCATACATCGGACTGACAACGCTCTTGCCGATGCAGTCGATGCCCGCGGCGCGTATCTCCGTCTCCATAAAGCCGTCGAGCTCTTCAATGACATAGAGCGTCTCGACCTTAGCTGCAAATTCGCGGATGAGCTGCATTGGCAGCGGATATGTAAGCCCCAGCTTGAGGAACGATGTGTCCTCAGGGAATGCCTCCCGGGCGTATTCATAAGCGACCGACGCGCTGATAACGCCGAGCCTGCCGCCGCGCAGTTCCATTTTGTTGAGCGGAGAGCGGTTGGAGTAGTCTGCGAGACGCTGCATATTCCTCTCGACCTTTGCACGGTTTGCATAGGCACGAGCCGGAGTGCACACAAATTTCTGCGCATTCTTTTTGTATGGCGCAATATCATGCTCCTCGCGCTCACCCGGCTCCACTATGCTCTTCGAGTGCGAAACGCGCGTCGTCGTGCGGAAAAGAACGGGCGTGTCAAACTCCTCGGAGATGCGGTACGCCTCGCGCATGAAGTCCTTGCACTCCTGCGAATCGGACGGCTCTATAAGCGCGATCTTGGCGTGCTTGGCGTACCAGCGGTTATCCTGCTCGTTCTGAGATGAATGGCAGCTGGGGTCATCAGCTGTGACGATGACAAAGCCGCCGTTAACGCCGAGATACGCAGCTGTGAAGACAGGGTCGGCGGCGACGTTCAGCCCGACGTGCTTCATTGCGCACAGTGTCCGCGCCCCCGCGATACACGCGCCGTAAGCAACCTCAACAGCGACTTTCTCGTTCGGCGCCCACTCGCAGTATATTTTGTCCCTGTATTGAGGAAGATTCTCGAAAATTTCAGTGCTGGGCGTGCCGGGGTATGCCGCGCAGACTGTCACGCCCGCCTCATAAGCGCCGCGCGCTATGGCTTCATTGCCGCTCATAAGCTGCTTCAATGCATCAAGCTCCTTTCGGCAGAGGTATATTACCAAATATATAATATTACATAAGCGAAAAAAATGCAATCAAAATACGGTGCATTGTGGATGGAATCGGCCTAGCAGCTCAAAAATCCGCAGAATCGGGAAAAACACACTTGACAAGCACCTCATCAGATGCTATTATAGTCAAGCGTTCCAAAGATGCGCGAGTGGTGGAATTGGCAGACTCGCTAGATTCAGGTTCTAGTGCTCACTCCGGGCGTGCGGGTTCAAGTCCCGCCTCGCGCACCAAAGAGAAAAGCTGTGAAATTGTTCGAATTTCACAGCTTTTTTGCTATATTTGCGCAAAATGCAACTTATACAGCACATCTTGAAAAATCAGGCACATAGCTTTCATGTCAGACAGTCAAAAAACTACGATTAGAAGCCAGATAAGAGAGCAGCGGGGGAGCTTGAGGGGGCAAGACCCGCCTCAAATCGGATAAACCGCCGTCGAAAGCCTTGATACATCAAGGCTTTCGGTGACAGCATTTTGAAAGCGTTCAAAATGCTCGGCGGAAAGCGCGGTCAAAAAAGTCCTGTGAGGACTTTTTTGACAAGCTGGCATGAAAGCGGTCTATTTCTCAAAAAACTTCATCCCGCGTGGGACGATGAGCCTTGCCGCACCGGGGACAACGCTTATCTGCGCCCGGCGGCTGTAAAGCGCTTCGCCGTCGATATTGATCACCTCATCATCGTCAAAGCCGATCTCTATCGAAGAGCCCTTCAGATGCGTTATGAGACGCGGAGGAAGCTCGTCCGCCATGCCCTTTGCATACTTGCCGATGAGCGCGGCAAACGTGAAGATGTTGACGCGGCGCACGATGTAAAAATCAAGCTCGCCGTCGTCCGGGCGTGCCGTGAGACTTGGGTTGAAGCCGCCGCCATAGAAGCGCCCGTTGCATACGCACACCAGCGCATGCATACCCTCTTCGTAGAAATCACCGCACTTTATGTACATATTGCGATTGATGCCTTTGAACATATTCACCACTGCCGACACAACGTAGCCTGCCGCGCCGCCGATGATCGGCAGATGGCTGTACTCGTGCACGGATGTGCCGATGCGCGCATCAATGCCGACGGAGCAGATATTGCTGCACCAGCGTCCGTTGCAGTCTATGAGGTCGATTGGGCGCTCCTCGCCTTCCAGCAATGCGTCAAGATCGCGGTAGAGCTCCGCCTCGTCGCCGAACATGCGGCAGAAATCGTTGCCTGTGCCGGTGGGGAACGGGCAGATGGCGACATTGGGCAGCTGCGCTGCTCCGCAGACGCACTCGTTGAACGTGCCGTCGCCGCCGCAGGCGTAGACACGGATATGCTCACCGGAGGCGGCCTCCGCGAGGATCTTGCCTGTTGCGTCCATCGGGGCGCGCGTGACGTATATCTCAAACTCGCCGCCGCGCTCGGCAAACGCCCTCTCTACCTTTGCGCGCACCTCCCGCGTGTGGTCTTTTCCGCCCGCGACCGGGTTGACGATGAAAAGATGCTTCATGATTCTGCTCCTTTGGGGGTTTATTTGAAGTACATAAAAAGATCGCATTTTATCATGCCGTTGTAGAGCTTGCGCTTTTTGTCGGCGGTCTTGCCGAAGCAGCGCTCGAATTCCGTATGCGAGGAGAGAAGATACAGCTGCCAATTCCTGGTTTTGCGCCACGCCGTGCCGAACGCGCGGTACAGTGCCTCCGCCTGCTCCTTTTCCATGATGCGCTCGCCGTAGGGCGGGTTGGTGACGATAACGCCGCGGTCGGTCTTGCGATCGAACGCCGCGGCATCCGCGACCTCGAAGCGCACAGTATCGCCCACACCCGCGCGCTCCGCGTTTTCCCGCGCGATGGCGATGGCTTTCGGGTCAATGTCCGACCCGATGATGTTATATTCTCCGTGAAATTCCTTCGCCCGCGCCGTCTCGCGCGCGTCGCGCCATACGGCGGGGTCGATCATGCGCCAGCTCTGCGCGGCGAAGCTTCTGTGAAGCCCAGGGGCGATATTGCGCGCGATGAGCGCCGCCTCGATGGGAATAGTGCCGCTGCCGCAGAACGGATCACAGAAATCGTCCCGGCCGCGGTAGCGCGAAAGCTTGACCATTGCCGCCGCCATTGTTTCCTTCAGAGGGGCGGCGTTGTGCGCCGGGCGGTAGCCGCGCTTGTGCAGCCCCTCGCCGGAGGTGTCCAGACACACGGAGACGTTATCCTTCATTATTGAAAACTGCACCTGATAGGTCTCCGCGCTTTCGGGAAACCAATCGATCCCGTACACGCCGCGCAGCCGCTCAACGATAGCCTTTTTAATAATCTTCTGGCAGTCGGACACGGAAAAGAGCGCGGAATTTAGACTGTACCCCTTGACGGGGAATGCCCCATCGCGCGGGATGATGTCTTCCCAGCGGATGGCTTTGACGCCCTGGAAAAGCTCCTCAAACGTCACGGCGTTGAAGCGCCCCAGCTCCACAAGCACACGCTCGCCCACGCGCAGATTGACATTCGCGCACGCGATGGCACTCTCGCTGCCGGTAAAATAAACCCGCCCGTTCTCACTGGCAACATCCGCCATGCCGAGGCGTTTAAGCTCGTCGGCGATAGGCGCTTCCAGCCCCAGAAGGCAGGGAACACACAGCTTGAAATCCATTATAATACCTCTTATTTAATGCTTCGATATAATATACATCAAAAAATTTAAGCTGTAAACGTCTGCAAAGCGAATTTGCGGGAAAAAGTAAAAGTTCATGTTTTGTTAAAATACTGAAATAGAAGTCGAATCGGACAGGAGAAGCAAGGTGCGGTTGACATAAAGTGAATTTGACCAAAATTTTACGCAGCAGGGAAAGAAAATGTGGATTTTTTGTGAATTGCCTATTGAATTTTTTTTAAGATTGAGGTATATTTACGCTAAGGTTTGGCGTGCTGAAACGTGCTGAAATCCGTTTCAGACAAATAAAACGCCGGGCATTCAAAGAATATGATTATTCGCCGGGAGGGTCTTGATGCAGCGGGATGTGTTTTTGGAGGTTCTGAAGGATTCTTACAGCGCCTACTACAATATAATCCCGGTGGAGGATGAGGATCTTCTTGCGTTCAGGGCGGATTATTTTTCCCGTGACGAGAGATATTGGCTCACGAAAAACATCAAGATATGGGGCAATGAGACGAATGAGTTTGCCTATATCTTTGCCGCGCCGGAGTTTGATAACGAGACAATAGATGCGTGCGTCAGGCGCGCTTTGGATGAATCCCTGCCGAGGGTCAGACCTCACAAGGAGCATCAGTATTCAAATGTCAAGGTCGTGTTCGTTGCCGATCGTGTCGATAAGGACACGGCAAAGCATGTTGAGAAGCTGAAATTCAGCAGAAGCTACAGGTTCTCCCTGTACGGCTATACCGAGCTTAAAACCGCCATCGTCGAGCTGGGGACGCATAAGGTCTGGACGAACCGCGCAGGGTTTGAGCTGACCAAATACTTCGGTAAGCTATTCGCGGACAGAGACTGAGGGGTTCTGTGCGCGAAAGCAAATAAATTTTATACTTTTTATTTAAGGAGTGAAAAGTGTGAGCGCAATACTTATTCTTCTCATCGCATTCGCTCTGCTGGCTCTGGGCTACATCTTCTATGGCTCCTGGCTTGCAAAGCAGTGGGGTGTTGACCCCAACCACGAGACCCCTGCACATACCAGCTACGACGGTAAGGACTTCGTTCCTGCCAATCCCGCCGTTCTGATGGGTCACCACTTCTCGTCCATCGCGGGCGCAGGTCCCATCAACGGACCCATCCAGGCTGCAGTTTTCGGCTGGGTTCCCGTTTTCCTGTGGGTCGTCATCGGCGGCATCTTCTTCGGCGCAATGCATGACTTCGGCGCGCTGTTCGCCTCCATCCGCCACAACGGCGGTTCCATCGGCGAAGTCATCAAGGACGAAATGGGCGTCAAGGCACAGAGACTGTTCACCATCTTTGCACTGCTCGTTCTCATTCTTGTCATTGCTTCCTTCACCGCGGTCGTTGCAGGCACCTTCATGTCCGACGGTCCTCTCTTCACTGTCGGCATGGAAAATGTCAGCGGCAACGCTTCCACCGCAACGACTTCTCTGCTGTTCATCGTTATAGCCTTCATCTTCGGTTACTTCGTGTACCGCAAGAATGTCAAGATCGGTCCTGCGACCATCGTCGGCATCATCGGCATTGTCCTCATCGTTATTGCCGGTCTGAACTTCGGTGTCAACGCCAGCCGCACCTTCTGGGTGCTCTTCATCGCCGTGTACATCATCGTGGCTTCTCTGCTTCCTGTCTGGATGCTCCTCCAGCCGCGTGACTACCTGAGCTCTTTCCTGCTCTACGGCATGATGATCATCGCCGTCATCGGCATCATCTTCTCCGGCGCTACCGTCGAGCTTCCCGCCTACACCGGCTGGAAGGGCATCAACGGCAACTCCAACCTCTTCCCGACCCTGTTCATCACCGTCGCCTGCGGCGCAGTCTCCGGCTTCCACTCCCTGATCGGTTCCGGCACGACCTCCAAGCAGCTCGACTCCGAGAAGGATGCAAAGGTCATCGGCTACGGCGCAATGATCATTGAGTCCGCCCTCGCCATCATCTCCATCATCGCCATCGGCGTTGTCTTCAAAGAGACCAACATCGGCGGCGGCGAGAAGTTCCTCATCTCCGCGCCTCCCACAATCTTCGCCGGCGGTATTGCCACCATGATCGCGACCATGACCGGCGGCGCTGCGGACTTTGCCAACCCCGTTTACAACACCACCTACACTCTGCTGACTCTGGCAGTTTCCGTCTTTGCTCTTACCTCCCTTGACTCCGGCACGCGCCTTTCCCGCTACATGTTTGCCGAGCTGTTCATTCCGGATGGAAAGACCCGCGACGAGCTGACCGGCGCCCGCAAGTTCTTCTCCAACCCGTTTGTTTCCACCCTCATCATGGTTGTCATCGGCTGCGGCATGGGCTTCATGAGCCTGAGCCAGATCTGGGGCGTGTTCGGCGCTGCCAACCAGCTCCTCGCCGGTATCGCAATGCTGGCCGTCGCTGCATGGCTGGGCAACATCGGCAAGAACAACAAGATGTTCTTCGTCCCGATGATATTCATGCTCTGCGCGACCCTCACCTCTCTCACCATGACCATCATCGGCAAGATCAAGCTCATCGCCTCTGCCGGCGCTGCCTGGGGCGACTGGTTCCAGATGATCTGGTCCATCGGTCTTATCGTTCTTGCCGTCATCCTCGTTGTTGAGGGTGTTCAGGTTATGACCAAGAAGGCAAAGAAGGCTTAATCGCCGCTGTGCCATCTTAAAAAACCAAATAGTTTTCCGCCCATCCTGTGTACGCAGGATGGGCGGTTTTATTTTTGGCGACACCGTGCAATACGTCTGCGGCACATGTTCTTGCCGCCTCGCGCAGCGTCGCCTTATCTTAAATCCTGATTCAACGCGCAAAAGATGACAGACGCAAGGCGAATCCTGCATTGACAAGGCAGGATAAGAATGATAACATTATATAATAAAATAAATTACTGTGTAGAATGCAAAATGCGCAGATATGCCCTGCAAATGCCGGAAGAGGAGAAGCGTCATGTCAGTATTTGATGAATATCGCTCAAAGCTGAAAACAGCGGACGAGGCTGTCAGCGTCGTGAAAAGCGGTGATTGGGTGGACTATGCGTCCAACAACGGCTTCCCGCGTTCATTGGACGCTGCGCTCGCCAGACGCCGGGATGAGCTTTTTGGCGTTAAGATACGCGGCAATCTCATCGCAGGACCTATACAGACCGTCGAGTGCGACACGGGGTTTGAGCATTTTGTGTACAACAGCTGGTTCTGCTCGGCGTACGAGCGGCATCTTATGGATAAAGGGCGCGCGTTTTTCATTCCGATGGACTTTCGCAATATGGGCGCGTATTACGAGAACTATCTCACGGTCAACGTTGCCATGCTGGCTGTTACGCCGATGAACGGCAAGGGCTATTTCAGCCGCTCCTGCTGTCAGGGGCTGCCCAAGTCCGTGATAGACAAGGCGGACTATGTTATCCTTGAGGTCAACGAAAATATGCCGTGGGTCTGCGGCGGAGAGGACAGCCTTGTCCATATCTCCGAGGCTGACGCTATCGTCGAGGCGGACGATCCCATATGGGAAATGACCCCGCCGCAGCCTAGTGAGACGGAGATGAAGATCGCACGGAATCTCATGCCGTTTCTGCATGACGGCGCAACCATACAGCTCGGCATCGGCGGTCTGCCGAACGCCATGGGTCTGCTGATCGCCGACAGCGATCTGAAGGATCTCGGCATGCATACAGAGCTTGCCTCCGACGGGTATTATGCCATGTATAAAGCGGGCAAGCTGACAAATAAACGCAAGCTTCTGCACCAGGGCAAGAACGTCTCCGCCATCTTTATGGGCAGTCGGGAGTTTTATGAGTGGATCGACCGTAATGAGGACTTTTACGGGCTGCCGCTGAGCTATGTCAACAACCCGCACGTGCTCGCCCAGAATAACTCCATGATCTCAATAAACGGCGCGCTGAACGTTGATCTCTATGGGCAGGTCAACGCTGAAAGCGTTGGCTTCCGCCAGATCAGCGGCACGGGCGGTCAGCTCGACTTTGTTTCGGGCGCGGTACACTCCGCGGGCGGCAAGGCCTTCTTGTGCCTGCCATCCACACACCCTGACAGGGAAGGGAAACTGCACTCGCGCATTGTGCCGCACTTTGATATGGACATCATCACCACGCCGCGCAGCATGTCGCACTATATCGTCACAGAGTATGGAGCGGTAAACCTCGCAGGGCTGAGCACATGGGAGCGCGCGGAGGCGCTTGTTTCCGTCGCCCATCCGGATTTCCGGGATGAGCTAATCACGGCGGCGGAGCGGCAGCACATCTGGCTGCCGTCCAACAAACGCGGATAAAAGAGGTAAAAGGCTAATGAAAATAGACCCGTCGCTTTACCGCGGCAGACCGGCAGAGGAGCGCACGGCAAGGGAGGAACGCTGCTACGCGCTGCTGGACGGACTCGGCGTTGAATACTGGCGCGTTGACCACGACCATGCCGACCATATCGACGACTGCCACGAGGTGGAGAAAATACTAGGTTGTGATATATGCAAAAATCTGCTGCTTACAAACCGGCAGCAGACGGAGCTGTATCTGCTGCTTCTGCCGGGGGACAAACCGTTCAGGACGAAGCTGCTCTCCAGGCAGATCGGTACGGCGCGTCTTTCGTTCGGCACACCGGAGCAGATGCTCTCCGCGCTGGACGTAACGCCTGGCTCTGTAAGCGTGCTGGGGCTGATGAACGATGCGGAGCGCCGCGTGCAGCTTCTTTTTGACCGCGACCTTCTGAAAGAGGAGTATTTCGGCTGCCACCCGTGTATCAACACCTCAACGCTCAAAATGCGCACTGCGGATGTGACAGAAAAGGTTATCCCCGCCATGCGCCATGAAATACGCTATGTCGATCTCCCGTGGGAGGCTGAAGAGTCTTAAACCCTTTCCGCGCGGCATATGATGGACACGGAGGTGTTGCATATGCCGTATGAAGAAGCGGAAAAAATCGCAAAGGAGCATAGCGTCAGTATGCTAAACCGCGAAAGGATGAGCCTGACCGGGGTTGATGATGTCTCAGCCTTTGACGAGAGCACCGTTATACTCACCACGCCTTTCGGAAATCTCACAGTGCGCGGGGATGCGCTGCATATCGGCTGCATCGATCTTGAGCTTGGACGGCTGGAGGTCGAGGGGCACATAAGCGAGCTGAGCTATGACGAGCCGGCAGAGCCGCATTCGCTGTGGTCGAGGCTGTTCGGCTGACATGGAGCTTGCCGTCAAAAATCAGGCTTTGGGATTGACGCTGGCGTTTGTGATGGGTGCGGCGATGGGCGTGATGTACGACGTTCTGCGCCCGCTGCGCCGCAGGAGCGGCAGAGGCGGCGCTGCGCTGCTGGATATACTGTATATCCTTTTTTGCGGCGCGCTGGCGTTTGTGTTCGCCATGGGCGCAGGCAGCGGGAAGCTCGGCGTATGGGAGCTTGCCGCGACGCTCGCGGGCTTTGCGGGGTATATATACACGCTCAGCGACCTCGTTTTCCCGCTGCTTGACGGCGCTGCCGGTGCAATCAGCCGTCTATTAAAACAGGTGAAGCTGAAAATAAAAAATATAAATGAAAAAACCGCAGAATTGACAAAATTTCTCTTCCACAAAGTGAGAGAATGATATATACTGACTTCCAGAAAAAGCTTTTGAAGCTCACCGTGCGGAGCGCGTGTTCGGAGGTCGGTTGAGAACATTCCTGGGAGAGAAAGCTATGGAGAATCGCCTTACGCTTCTGCGCATCGTTGCGCTCGCACTTTTGCTGTACTCGCTCGCGCTTTTTGTCACCTCCGTGAGAGAGGCGGCGCAGGCGGAAAACGCCGCTGCCGTCCTGGAGGAGGAATACGGGCGCGCGCTGGAAGAACGGCTTGCCCTTGAAGAGAAAATAGAGCGCGCGCAGAGCGCTGAGGGCGTTGAACAGCTTGCACGCGACCGGCTTGGTCTTGTGATGCCGGGCGAGAAGATATTCTATTTTATAAATGCCGGTGGTTGAAGCAGCCGCGGCAGACGGGGGTGCGTAATGGGGCTTGAGGTTGGCGCTGTGGTCGAGGGGAAAGTCACCGGGATCACGAAATTCGGTGCGTTCGTTGCGCTGCCGGACGGCAGAAGCGGACTTGTGCACATTTCGGAGGTGGCTGATACCTATGTCAGGGAGGTTGCGGATCACCTCTCCGTCGGGCAGACGGTGCGCGTGCGTGTGCTTAGCATCGGCAGGGACGGCAAAATAAATCTTTCCGTCAAGCAGGCGGCGGAGCGTCCGCCTGAGCCGCGCCGCAATGCCCCGCCGCGCCAGTCGAGACCGGCACCGCCCGCGCATAATGCTGTGCCGTCCGCAGACCCGCCGAGTGCCGACAGAGCCTTTGAAGACAGACTGAAAAAATTCATGCAGGAGTCGGACAGCCGCATTGCCGGCAGCCGTATGTATGCCGACCGCGGCGCGCGCCGCCGCAGAAAGTAATGCAGACATCCCATATACAAATACGTGGAAAGGAAGCAAAAGACAATGGATTACAAGGCAATATACGAGAATAAGCTCATGAGCATTGCTGATGCCGCCGCAAAAGTTGAGAGCGGGTGGATGATAGGCATGGACGCCGCCGCCGCGCACCCCGCCGCCCTTGTCAGCGCCATCGCGGCGCGCGCGAGGGCGGGGGAGATCTCCGGCGTGAAGATCGATTCTCTGCTTGACGTCGATCCGTTGGAGTGCTATGCCGACCCGGAGCTCAACGGAAAATTCAACGGCGTGTCGTGGTTCACCGGCGGCTATGCGCGCAAGGCGGTGAACGCCGGCTATGCCGACTTTATCCCCACGTATTACCGCGATATTCCCGGGGATGTCCGCCGTCTCTATGACTATGACGTGTTCATCACGGAGGTCTCCCCGATGGACAGGCACGGATATTTCAGCCTTTCCACGGTCTCCTCGATGAGCGAGGCGAAGCTTGACAAGGCAAAGCGCGTGTTCGTCGTCGTCAATGACCGCCAGCCCCGCGCTGTCTGCGGGCTTCAGGTGCACGTCAACCGGGTGGATGCGATAGTTGAAAACAACCACGAGCTGCCCGTGCTGCCCCCCACGAAGCTTGACGACGTGTCGGTCACCATCGGCAATCTCATTGCCGAACAGATTCCCGACGGTGCATGCATCCAGCTCGGTGTCGGCACGATACCCGACGCGACGGGAATGGCGCTCAAAGCCAAGCATGACCTTGGCATCCATACAGAGATGTTTGTTGACTCCATGATCGAGCTTCTGGAGTGCGGCGCGGTCAACAACAGCAAAAAGCAGATACACCGCGGGCAGTGCGTCACGACGTTTGCCTTCGGCTCGAAGCGCATATATGACTTCATTGACGACAACCCCGGCATCGTCATCCTGCCCGTGGACTATGTCAACGACCCCAACGTCATCTGCAAAAATGACAATATGATCTCAATCAACGCCGCCGTCGAGGTTGACCTCATGGGTCAGGTCTGCGCCGAGAGCATCGGCACGCGGCACCTCTCCGGTACGGGCGGACAGGTGGACTTCGTGCGCGGCGCGTGCCAGTCGAAGGGCGGCAAGAGCTTTATTGCATTTACGTCCACGGCAAAAGACGGCACGGTCAGCAAAATCCGCCCCATACTCACTCCGGGCGCCGTTGTGACCACCAGCAAGAACGATGTGGACTATATCGTCACGGAATACGGCATTGCGCAGCTTCGCGGGCTGCCGCTCTCAAAGCGCGCTGCAAACCTCATTGCCATTGCTCATCCCAACTTCCGCGATGAGCTGACGTTTGAGGCGAGAAAGCGCGGCATGATGATATGATTCCGGCATTCCCGGAGGATGAATACCCATAGATATATAAGAGGAAACTATTTTGGCAAGAAACTTGGAATTTTACAAGGGACGGCGAAAGAAGAGAAACTATGCGCTCGTCCCGTCGGCAATCGTACTGGGCGTGATAATGCTGATTGTGGTGCTCTTTTACGGCATGCAGAAGTACGCGGTCATCACCAAGGACGGCGTGAGTGTCGAGCTGCCCATACTCAGCGACGGCAAGACCGCCGTAGACAGCGCCGGCAATGAGGTGCGCGTTTTCGACACGGTTGACACCGAGGTCATCTATGATCAGCCGGACTATTCATATATCAAAGCGACTGCCGGGACGGATGTGCCGGAGTTCCGAGCGATATTTGTGCCGTACACCGACCTGACGTCGGATAAGCTGAAGGAATACACGGCGCGTCTTTCGCAGGGCAACGGGCTTGTGCTGGAGATGAAGCCGCGCAGCGGTCAGCTCATGTGGGACTCGCAGGCGGATATGGCGGTCAGCTACGGGCTGACCGTCCCATCGGAACAGACAGCTGCCATGCCCGATTTGATCACACAGATAAAAGAGGACAACAAGGGCATCTACCTTGCCGCGCAGATAAGCTGCTGCGTTGACGAGCTTTTTGCCTCGCGCAGCACCACCGTCACGCTTCGCCGTGCAGATAACAACGCCAACGTCATCGACGATACAGGCACATGGCTCGATCCGTATAATCTCAGCGTGAGAAATTACATTGTACAGCTCGCACGCGAGCTGTACGCCATGGGCTTTGACGAGGTCATCCTTGCCGACGTGGCGCATCCGGTGTTTGCCGAGCCTACGGAGATAATCTACACACGCCAGCTGTCAACCGCGGCAAGCACGAAGACAGCCGTGTGCGGCTTTGCCATTTATGTTGCCAATCAACTCGACGATGAGGCGGGTAGACTGTCCATCTACTGCGACACGAAGCCCGCGCTAGTCAAGGCGGATGACAATGGGCAGGATGCGCGGCTTTTTATGAAGATATATGACCGCGTGTATCTGCGCACGGACAAGTTTGCATATCCATACAATGTTGACGATATAAAGGACTACATCGGCAACGGCAAGGTCAATGACCGCCTTGTCCCCGTCGTGGAGAATTATCTGCCCGACAACAGCTCATGGGTGCTTGTGGACGTTGAAGAGGACACGGAGGAATAGAATGGCTCTTGAAAACAAATTGGGCTTAACCGATTCTGCGGAGCTTGCACGCGAAGAAGAAAAGCTCAGCAAGAAAAAAGCGGCGCTGCTGTTTGAAAGCGGCCTGCTTGATTCCGTGCCTTCCGGTACTTTTGCTGCGCTGAAAGCGATCCACAAATATCTCTTTGAGGACATCTACGATTTTGCGGGCAAATTGCGCAGCGTCAACCTTGCTAAAGGAAGCTTCCGCTTCGCGCCGCTGATGTATCTGGAGGCGGCACTGGCAAATATCGACAGGATGCCGCAGTCCACATTTGATGAGATCATCGAAAAATATGTGGAAATGAATATTGCCCACCCCTTCCGAGAGGGCAACGGACGCAGTATGCGCATATGGCTTGACCAGATGCTGAGAACTGAAATCGGCAGGGTCGTGGATTGGAGCAAGGTCGATAAGGAGGACTATCTTCTGGCGATGGAGCGCAGCCCCGTTAAAGACACGGAGATCAAGGTGCTGCTGAAAGCGGCGCTGACTGACGATGTAAGCAGCCGCGAGATATATATGAAAGGCATTGATCACAGCTACTATTACGAGGGCTATACTACCTTTAAGACGGAAGAATTGTAACTGTGCAGACCTCGGCCTGCTCGAATCTGCAAGCTTATAAGGAAACAGAATATAACGGCGGCACGGCAGAGGACTGCTTTCCTCTGCCGTGCCGCTTTGCGTGTATACGGTTATGCCGAAAACGTCATTACTTTGTGCCGAAGATACGGTCGCCTGCGTCGCCAAGACCTGGAACAATATAGCCGTGCTCATTGAGATGGTCGTCCAGCGCGGCCACATAAATGTCAACGTCGGGGTGATCCTTCTGCATGCGCTCAACGCCTTCGGGCGCGCCGATGATGCTCATGAGCTTGATATGCTGTGCGCCGGCTTCCTTGAGAAAGGTGATCGCCGCAGAGGCAGAGCCGCCGGTTGCGAGCATCGGGTCAACAACGATGACGTCGCGCTCGGAAATATCGGCGGGCATCTTGAAGTAGTACTTAACTGGCTCAAGCGTTTCAGGATCGCGGAACAGACCGATGTGACCGACCTTGACGTTGGGCATCATGCTCACCATGCCGTCAACCATGCCAAGACCCGCACGCAGTATGGGAACGATCGCCAGCTTTTTTCCAGCGATGCGATGGCACTTTGCAACGGCGACCGGGGTTTTGACCTCTACCTCCTCCAGCGGAAGATCCCGGGTGGACTCATAGCACATCAGCATTGCGATCTCGGAGACGATCTCGCGGAATTCCTTCACGCTGGTCTTCTCATCGCGCAGGATGGACAGCTTATGCTGAATAAGAGGATGGTCGAATACGCATACTTTGCTCATGTTCTCGTTCTCCTTTAAATATTAAGGCAGCGCCGCGTGTATCGGCTTCGCCGCTATACGCAGCGCTGCCTGAATTAACTTGTGTGATCGGCGCATTGAGCCGCAAGCCGCTCCTGCCGCTCACGCTCCGCCTGAGAAAGGCGCAGATACACCGGCAGCAGCGTGTCCGCGCTGCCCGTTTTTTTGCCCTGCGCCGCCATGGCAACTCCCCATGCGTCCTGCCAGACGAGGTTGTCCGGCGCAGGGACAGAAGGTATGCCTGCTTTGTTAAAATACTCGTTTGTCAGCGCCGTGCCGTCGCCGACGAGGAACACCGGCGCGCCGAGTGCGCGCACTTCTTCGGCAAGCTCCGCCAGCGCGATCGGGCGGTCCTCGGTCAGACGGACAGGACGGGCGTCGGCTATTGCAAAAAGCGCGTTGTAGACCTGACCGCGCCGCGCGTCCATCACGCAGCACACGTATCCGCCGTGCGCCAGACCGTGCCAAGCCATTGCCTCCAGCGTTGAAACGCCGATGCAGGGCTTTTCCGCCGCCCACGCCAGACCCTTTACCGTCGAAACGCCTATGCGTATTCCGGTGAACGATCCGGGACCGTGCGCCACGGCGAGCACGTCCACCGCGTCCAGCTTCGTTTCCGCGTTTTTCAGCAGATCCTCCGCCATCGGCAGCAGCGTCCGGCTGTGAGTCAGCGCGCTGCACTGCGTGTACTGCGACACCAGCGCCCCGTCGCGCACCAGCGCCACAGACGCCGCCCTTGCCGAGGATTCAAAAGAGAGTATCAGCATTTTCCGCCCTCCTCTATTGTTATCTTCCTCCGGCTGTCGCCGAGCTTTTCAATGCGCACAACTGTCTCGTCCCCGAAGAAAGCATCCTCCACATTCTCGCTCCACTCCACAGCGCACACCGCGCCGCGGTTTAGATAATCCTCCCAGCCGATGTCAAAAAGTTCATCCGCGTCCGAGAGACGGTACATGTCAAAATGGATAAGCTCACGCTCTCCAAGGTATTCGTTGACGATCGTGAACGTCGGGCTGGATACGCGGCAGTCAAGCCCCATGCCGCGCGCCATGCCGCGCACGAATGCTGTCTTACCCGCGCCGAGATCACCGTACATCGCCACTACCGTGCCGCCGGGAAGCCCGGCAGCGAACCGCGCACCGATCTCCTCGGTCTCGTGCTCGCTGTTGGATATATATTCTGCCATGCCGTCACGCCCTCTCTGTGCGCATCCATCCAGTTTGTTTCTAAATTCGTAATATTATACACCGGCAGCGCCATTGCGTAAAGGGCAATTATGTGCTAAAATACTCTCCGTGTGTACAGCGGTTTTTGGGCATATCTCAGCTGATGTGCCAAAAACACGGCTATTTCGCTGAAAGGCGGTGTTATTATAAAGAAAATAAAGCCATATATTAAAATTTTCTTCCAGCGGGCTGACATATTCCTGCTCGTCATGTGCATAATCTGCTCCATCTTTGGCATTATTGCCATCGACAAGGCGGTCACAGGCATGTCCGAGGGCGGCTGGGCGAACATGGATAACCCGGGAAAGTATATCTTTGTCCAGACGTTTTCAATGTTTTTGGGCATCGGTATGTTTGTGCTCTTCACGGTCATTGACTCTGACCTGCTGGGCGAGCAGTGGAAGGCGCTGTGTGTGATCAATGTGCTGCTTATTGTTGCGCTTGTGGTGCTCGGTCAGGACGACGGCACCGGCAACAAAAGCTGGATACGCTTCGCTGGCATCGGCATCCAGCCGTCCGAGGTCATAAAGGTTTTGTACATAATCGTCTCCGCCAAGCAGATGACATATCTTAAGGAGTATAAGGACATCAATTCTTTTATGTCCGTGGTGCAGATGGCGGGGCATTTCGTCATTGTGTTCGGCATGATCGTCGTCGTCTCCGGCGACCTTGGCAGCGCCACGATACTCATCTCGATTTTCCTTGTCATGTTCTTTGTGCTCGGCGTGCGGCTGTACTGGTTTGCGGTCGGCGGCGCTGCCGTTGCGGCGGCGATACCGCTGCTGTGGACGTATTTTCTCAAGGACTATCAGAAGCAGCGTCTTGTCGCGCCTTACGATCCGTCTGTTGATCCCGACGGCTGGGGCATCACCTGGCAGACGACGCAGAGCAAGCTTACCCTTGCCTCCGGGCGTCTCACCGGCGTGGAAGAGGGGCATCGCGCCTCGGTCTTCACCGGCAAGCATACGGACTTCATTTTCTCCTGCATTGGGGAGAACTATGGTATGATCGGCTGCATAATAGTCATTGTGCTGCTGACGATCATCATTGTGCACTGCGCCTATGTCGGGCTGCACGCCGGGCGCACGTTCGATATGCTCGTTTGCATGGGCGTCACTGCCGCCGTCGCGTTCCAGACGTTTATCAACATCGGCATGTGCGTCGGCATTACGCCGGTTATCGGCATCACGCTGCCGTTTTTCAGCTACGGCGGCTCGTCCATGGTCACGATGTTCGGCGCAATGGGACTTGTCTCGGGCACAAAATTCAAGCCAAAGCCCGAGCACGGGTCGCTGCTGTATTGAAAGAAACAAAAAATATCCTCCTGCGCAGCCGCGCGGGAGGATATTTGCTTACATTTCAAAGGCAGCTGCGTCGTCATGACCGGAGACGCTGCGGCCGCACAGCGCCTCATAATAAAGCGCATAGGTCAACCCGAAGTAAGGCGTGGTGTAAATGCTCACGAGCCAGCCTATCATGGCAAGGCTGGAGAGAAACGCCCAGCCGATGAAGCTGAGATCCAGCACGAAAAGCTCCCACTTGTGCCCGGCCATCATGCGCTTGCTCTCGCGGATGCAGTCCATCACGGACATTTCCGGATGGTCGATGAGCAGATATATCGCCTGACGGTATCTGTATGCCGCGATAATGCCGGGAACGACGAGCAGCAGCGACCACAGAAAAATGAATATGCCTGAGAGTATTTGCAGCAGGATGATGCGCCCGAAGATGGCAAAGCCGTCAAGCAGATTTTCATAGCATGCGGCGGCATTGCGTATCGTGTTGAGCAAAAAGATAATGAAGCCCGCCGACAGAATGTACGACACAAGCTCGAGCGCCAGATCGATTATGTACGACGAGGCGGGCGGCATATACTCTGACATATACATTGCGGCGTAGTCGTAGCGCCCGCTCTGCATGTGAGAGAGTATCTGATCAATATCGCTCTGCGTCAGGCTTGCGCCCAGCAGACGTGCCGACAGCAGACTGAAGAGGATCGTCGCAGCAAGGTATATCAACCCCACACTGATGGGAGAGGGCTTTGACCCGCGGATAAGCCCCTTGGCGCGCAGCTTGAGCGCTGCGCGGTCTATGTTCATGTACATATTTTGTTATACACATCCTTTTTTCTGCGGGCTGTATTCCAAACCGCCCGCACGTATCATGACTAATTTTATCATTTTATACATATGAAGTAAAGAAGAAATTATGAATATAGGCGAACGCTTTGCTCATATTACTCCGGAAGATTGACATTATGTCGCGCAGGTGATATAAATATATATCAGAATTGTAATATGCCGCAATATCGGCAATATCGGCGCGAAGCGCCGGAATGCCGCACGGGAAAGGGGCGGTTGCATATGCAGAATACCTCCGGCGGGAAGCGCCGCGGACATATCGAGCACTGGCAGATAATCAGCCTCTGCCTTGCCGTGTATGACGCTATTGCCGTCAACGCCGCTTTCTATGCTGCGCTCTGGCTGCGCTACGACTGCAAATTCTGGGCTATTCCATCTTATTATATCGACGCGCTGCGCACGTTTGCCCCGGTGTATACGGTGTTCTGCCTGCTGGTGTTCTGGTGCTGCAAGCTGTATAAGAGCATCTGGCGCTTTGCCGGCGCGCACGAGATGTACCGTTCCATCGTGGCGACTGTGATAACGCTTGCCTTTCAGGTCACCGGCACGATTGTGCAGTCGCGCATCATGGGCACGAGCGCGCTTATCCCGCATATGCCAATCACGTATTACTGCATCGGAATTGCGCTGCAATTTGTGCTGACCATCGGCGTGCGCTTTTCGTACAGGATAATTCTCAGCTTCCGCAGACCCGAAAGCCCGGATAAGGTGAAGCGCGTAATGCTCATCGGCGCCGGCGCTGCCGGGCAGATGATACTGCACGATCTCAACCGTTCCGCAGGATCGACTGACCGCGTCTGCTGCATCATTGATGACAACCAGAATAAATGGAATCGCTTCATGGAGGGCGTTCCCGTTGTCGGCGGCAGGAACGACATTTTTGCCAATGTTGAGAAGTACAAAATAGATAAGATCGTCCTTGCCATTCCAAGCGCCACGGTTGAGGAGAAGCGCGACATCCTTTCCATTTGCAGCGAGACTGACTGCGAGCTCAAGCAGGTGTCCGTGCTTTACCGCCAGATGGGGCAGATTGTGGACGCGAACTCCATCAAAAACGTCTCCATTGAGGATCTTCTTGGGCGCGCGCCCATAGAGGTGAATATGGACGAGGTGTTCTCGTTTATCAGCGGCAAGGTCATACTTGTCACTGGCGGCGGCGGCTCTATCGGCAGCGAGCTGTGCCGTCAGATCGCGGCGCACAGCCCCCGGCAGCTCATTATATTTGATATTTACGAGAATAATGCCTATGACATCCAGCTTGAGCTGCGCGACAGGTACCCGGCGCTGGATCTTGTCACGCTCATCGGGTCTGTCCGCGACAGCCGCCGGCTGGAGCAGGTTTTTGATAAGTACCGTCCGGAGCTTGTGTTCCATGCTGCAGCGCACAAGCACGTGCCGCTCATGGAGGACAGTCCCTGCGAGTCGATAAAGAATAATGTCCTCGGCACGTATAAAACGGCGTATGCCGCCATGACGCACGGATGCAGACGTTTTGTGCTCATCTCGACGGACAAGGCGGTGAACCCGACAAACATTATGGGCGCGTCCAAGCGCCTGTGCGAAATGGTGCTGCAGAGCTTCGACCGGCGCATAAAGGCAGGCGAGGCGGGACGTATACCGCAGCTGAGCGCACATGCTCTGCGCGCTTCTGACTGCGCACAGGGTGATGTATGCACGGAGTTTGTTGCGGTGCGCTTCGGCAACGTGCTGGGCAGCAACGGGTCCGTCGTGCCGCTTTTCAAAAAACAGATCGCAAAGGGCGGTCCGGTCACCGTCACGCACCCGGATATTATCCGCTACTTCATGACGGTGCCGGAAGCGGTCAGTCTTGTGCTCCAGGCGGGAACCTATGCCCGCGGCGGCGAGATATTCGTGCTGGACATGGGCTCGCCGATGAAAATCGAGGCGCTTGCAAGAAACCTCATCAAGCTCTCGGGCTTTCGCCCGGATGTTGATATAAAGATAGAATATACTGGGCTTCGCCCCGGCGAGAAGCTGTATGAGGAGAAGCTTATGGCGGAGGAAGGGCTGGAAAAGACCGCAAACGACCTCATCTATATCGGTCATCCGGTAGATTTTGATTCAGATGTGTTCCTTGGACGCATTGAGGAGCTGATGGAGGCGGCGTATTCCAATTCGGACAATATCCGCGAGCTGGTGATGGAGCTTGCGCCCACGTATCACCCGAGCGAGCGGGCAGATACGGCGAAAAAACAGCCCGGATGATTATGCCGGGCGTGCGAAAGGGGTGGAGAATATGGCCGTGCTCATAGACGGAAAGGCGCTGGCACAGCGCATACGCGAGCAGACCGCCGCCGAGGCGGCGCTGCTGCCGAGAAGACCGGGGCTTGCCGTGATCCTCGTCGGAGACGACCCTGCCTCGCGCACGTATGTAACAAGCAAGGAGCGCGACTGCGCCCAGTGCGGCTTTATAAGCCGTGAGTATAAGTATGAAGCATCCGTCACACAGGAGGAATTGCTTGCGCTCATCGCGCGGCTCAACGGCGACGCGGAGATAGACGGCATTCTTGTTCAGCTGCCGCTGCCGGAGGGCATAGACGAGGACACGATAATCGAAGCTATTTCGCCGGAAAAAGACGTGGATGCATTCCATCCTGTAAATGTCGGACGTATTGTCACGGGCAAGCCTGTGCTGCTGCCGTGTACGCCTGCGGGAATAATGGAAATGTTCCGCGCGTATGATATTTCGCTTGACGGCAAGCTGTGCGTGATGGTCGGGCGGAGTAATATCGTCGGCAAGCCTATGGCGATGCTGATGCTGCGAGCGAACGGAACGGTCGTCTGCTGCCACAGCCACACGCCCAAGCTCGCCGCGCTTACACTGCAGGCAGATGTTTTGGTCGTTGCGGCAGGGCACAAGCGCCTCATCACGGCAGACATGATAAAGCCCGGCGCGGTCGTGATCGACGTGGCGATGAACCGCGATCCGGAGACGGGCAAATTCACGGGCGACGTATGCTTTGACGAGGTTTCGGAGAAGGCGGGGTATATCACTCCTGTTCCCGGTGGTGTCGGACCTATGACACGCGCTATGCTTATGCGCAATATCCTCGCCGCAGCACGGATGCATATTGCGCGCGAGAGTTGACAGCGCCGCAAGAATGTGATATAAATACCAGAGCCGGGAAATATCCCGGCGCAATATGGAGAGTTACCGAAGCGGTCACAACGGGGCGGTCTTGAAAACCGTTAGGCGGCAACGCCACGGGGGTTCGAATCCCTCACTCTCCGCCACGAAGAGAATTCCCTGCCGGATGGCAGGGAATTCTCTTCATAACTAAAGAAAAGGCTGCAAAGGCATGAGCGCTGTGCTGCATATATCTTTTGCTTTCGCCCATAACAATATGCACCTTCAAAAGAGTCAAACCTTTGAGGTGCATATCAGATGCGTTCTGTGCTCAGGGAAATGTCGAGGGTGAGAATTTGCTGAAATCCCTGATGCTTAAGGAAGGAAGGGAAAGGCATACATGAAGAGAGCGCATACGACAGTGCCGCAGAAAGTGCCTACTGTGGTTGACACAAACATCGGAGGATAGCCTTCCTTCATATCCAAGTCTGCAATTCCAAGATTTATGATGATTGCGGTACCATATGGCAGAGTGTCCACGATGGAGCAGGCAAAGCAGGAAACCCTGTGTATAAACGCAGCGGAAAGCCCGGCTTCCTGACATCTGGCAGCGACCAACGGAATGCCAACACGTATGGCCGAAGACGATGATGATGTGAGCGCGGCAACAAGGCTGATGGCAATAATGAGAATCAAAACAGGGGACATATTCATAGCAAAAATGCCGTCCAGCATACTCTGAAATTCCGGCAGAGACTTAACGATGGTTGTAAAGCCTACGATTGATCCTACGGCGCTGACAGGACCGAATGCCATGCTTCCTGCTGCGGTGCAGCTGTCGATGATTTCATTTCGCCGGCTGCCGTTCTTGAGAGGAATGTACATGAAAAACAGCGCTAGAGACATAAGCCAAGCTATAATTGTTGCAGAAAATATGTTGACGGAAAAAACGTTGAACAGTACCACCAGCGTCAGCAAAGGTATCAGCGCGACAAGTGCGTTGGGGCGCGCTTGACTTTCTGCGACGACGACATCCTTGGGACCATATTTGAATACTTCTCCTTTTGCAACAGCTTTTTTGATCATAATGGTGGTAAGGAGCGTGGTGACAAATATCTCTGTGATAACAGCGGCAATACCGCCGCAAAGCCCGGCGTAGGAGGTGGTTCCAAGTGCATCCATGGCAAGAATATTGACAACCTCTGCCGATCCCGGACCGGACATCGCAAATGTGTATACGCCGCAGGACAGAATGCCCATAACGAAACGTTTTGGCACACCTGCACGTTCCATAAGGCGAAGCGCTATCGGATACATTGCGATCAAAGTGACGAGAGAGTTCATGCCACAGTAGGCGAGAACACCGCTGGCAGCCACCATGGTCAGAATGCAGGAAACGTATCTGCGCGTAGGTGAGGTGCCGTCTTTGAAAAGAGCATTTGCCATTGCATCACCGATTGCGTTTACCGCACCGGAACGGTTATATATCTGCGCAAGAAGACTTCCGGAGAATATTACAGGGAACAATGACTTGAACATGGTACAGAAGCCTTCAAAATACAGATCTGTCATGCTTTCCCCATATGGAAGTCCGTTCGTGAAGATTACAACGGCTGATGCGGCAAGCCCTACCATAAGAGGACTCCAGCGACGTATCATCAGCGTGATAACTACAGCAAGCCCGAGAAATATACTGATATATCCCATAATTACACCTATTCGTTTTTAAATTAACAGTACATACGCTGTATTCAGCGCTGCATTGAGCAGCGCTGAATATGTATTGCTGTACAGCGCCAGAGTACATCAGACCATTGTTGTGCCGCCGTTCATGGATACGACCTGCCCCGTAATAAAATCGGAAGCAAGGAAATAACGGACAATATGATGCATCTCAGTCACTTCTCCGGCACGCTGCAGCGGGCAGCCCTTGGTGCGACTTTCCATGAGCACAGGGTCAATCCGCACAGCGTCCCAGTACATATCCGTCTTGTGCGAGCCGGGAGCAATTGCGTTGACCTGAATGTTGTACGGACCAAGGTCGATAGCCTGCGCCTGTGTCATGCCGCGTATGGCAAATTTAGACGCTGAGTAGGCAATGGAGCCCTTCGCGGCGCGCAGACCGGCGGCAGAGCACAGATGGATTATTTTGCCAAAGTGATTTGCGATCATGAGGTCGCAGAAGAAGCGAGTCATATAAAAAGTGCCTTTGACGTTGACGTCGATCACGTCACAGAACACCTTGGGGTTGATAAGCTCTGAGCTGCAGTTGGTGTAGATGCCGGCGTTGTTGACAAGCACCTGAAGATTTGTGCCCATGTTTTCTTCTGCCCATCTGCGGAATGCAACAACTTCGTCCATGTTTTCAATGGCAAGCTGATAGCTCTCTACGCGCACGCCGAACTGCTCCTCAAGAGATTTTGCAACGGATTCACACTTTTCTCTGTTGGATTTGTAAGTTATGATAAGATCGTACCCTTCGCGTGCTATTTCCTCGGCAATGGCTGCGCCGAGACCACGGGATGCACCTGTGACAATCGCGTACTTTTTTTCGCTCATATAAAAATCTCCTCCGGCGAATGAATCAATCTGCTTTTTTCTTGTCTCTCAGAGAAACGGTGAGAATAGTCATGATGACTGCGGCGGTAAAGCTGCCCCAGAACAGTCCCTTTATGCCAAGCCCAAGATCCCCGGTGCTTGCAGTGACGGTATTCATGATCAGCTGTAAAATGGCAAGACCCACGGAGCCGCCGAACGTGATGCCCATGTAAACCAAGGAGGTTGCCATACCAATGTCTGCGGTGTCCACATATTCGGCTGCGGCATCATATATCGTTGTGGTTGTTATGGCGTTGCCGACGCCGTAGCATGCGGCGATGAGGTTCATGATGGTCAAGTGCTCGCCTACAGTAGGTGCAAGCCAGAAGGCCAGAATGCCGATGACAATCATGCAGACGAATGAACTGAACACTAGAACCTTCTTAGGCTTGAGCCCATTGATGCGGCTTATGACGAATGTGAAGAAGAGTGTTACAAGATAGATCAGAGAGAAAGGCAGACCGGAAGCGGTTGCGGAGGTTCCGCCAATCTTTTGAAGATAAAGAGAAAGAAAGTTGACTGGCGCCATATTCACAATGCATCCGAACACAGCAATGAAAAAGAGCTTTGTGAAGTTGGCATTGCGCTTATACAGATCCATCGGTAGCAGTGCTGATGTGCCTTTGCGGTTTTCAATCACCAGCAAGCTGACAAGAGAGGAGACAACGATCAGAAGACCGATGACGATGATGGGGCTTGACCATCCGAGAGTGTTGCCCAACGTGCACACCAATGTGGCGACGGCAATAAAGAGGATGAAAAGGGCGCATCCGGCGCTGTCAAAGGGCGTATCCTTATAAAAACGGTTTTTTGTGTCTTTGGGACAGCAAATGGCAAAAATGGCAAGTCCGGCAAGGTGAAAAGCGAAGATTGTCCAGAAGGTGGAGCGCCAGCCAAAGTGGTCGACCAAGAGACCGGCAACTGTAGGTCCGATTATGTTTGTTACGCTGTAAGTTACACCGCGGTAGCCTACCCACTTTTTACGGTCGGCACTGGGCCAGATCAGATTAAGCGAGGACAGCTCCTGACCGCAAATCAATCCACAGCCAACGCCGTAGAAAACACGGATGATCAGAAAAACGATGATGTTGGGGGCAAGCATGGTGAGTATATCACAAACCAGAACAATAAGCAGACCGGCGATGATCGTCTTTTTCAAGCCGGTTTTCGCGGAGATACGAACAACTATCAGCGTGACAATCGTCATCGCAACTGTCATCAGAGAGTTGCCGGCGGAATAGAGGTTTGCCGAGTAGGTCCAGTTTTCGACTATCTTGGGGAGTGCCACGCTGTACGAACGGAAGCTGAAGTTGCAGCCGAATACAGCGATGAAGAGAGCGATGCAGACCAGCGCTCTTTTGCGCGGATCAATAAATATGCCTACATCTTCCTCTACAGCAGGGTTTTTTAAAGAATTTTCTGCCATTTGTTTTTCTCCTTTTTTATATTTTCTCTCACTGATCCGCGATTTGTTATTCTAATACGCGGATATAATGATAAGCCTGATGAATAGCGTCGATGACCTTGCCGGGCTTTACGTTGTCACCCACCTGTACGCATTCGATACCGGCAGACTTTATCGCCTGGTAAAGGCTGTGGTCAGCCCTGAAGCCGGCGGCGAATACTACGCTGTCACATGCGATTTTTTCTTTCGCACCGTCTCTTTCAACGATAACGCCGTCATCCAGAATCTCGGTGAGTTTGGTGCTGCAAAGAATGGCTGTGCCGGAATGCTCCACCAGATAGCGGATGTTCTGATCGTTTGCGACAAAATGATCTGCCGTGCGGAGAATATCGTCCAGCAGCTCAACCATGGTGACATCCTTGCCCTGGAGTCGAAGCTCACTGGAAAGCTCACAGCCTACCTCACCGCCGCCGACAACCACAATGCGCTGCCCGACTTCTTTCTCTTTGAGAAGCACCGGCACGGCAGTGGACACATTTGGCTTGTCAGCGCCGGGAATGGGGATCATAACCGGGTCTGCGCCGGATGCTACTACCACGAAATCCGGGTCAAACGCCTGAACACTCTCCAATGTGGCCTCTTTTCCCAACTGAAGGTCTATAGCATTCTTCTTCACCTGCCTGATAAGGTACTCAACCTGATCCTTGACGTCAGCCTTGAATCGGGGGGCGCCCGCAGCTGCCATTATGCCGCCCATACGCTGATTTTTTTCCCAAAGAGTGACTTCAAATCCGCGCTGGGCTGCACTGATGGCGGCCTTCATGCCACCGGGACCGGCACCTATGACAAGAACGCGCTTTTTCTCCTGCGCGGGAGTAAGCTCGTACTCGTTCTCGTGCATGCACAAGGGGTTTACGGCACAAGGTCTTGCACGACCCTTCATGGCGTTGAAGTGACATTCACCACAGCCGATGCATGGGTTTATTTCATCCAGCCTACCTTTTTTGACCTTGTTTGCCCAATGCGGGTCGGCGATCATACCATGACCAATGGCAACAAGATCAACAATGCCGTTTTGAAGAGCTTCTTCCGCCACGTCCGCATGATTGAGCTTGCCGTGAGCCATCAATGGCAGATTGCCGATAACGTCCCGAACCTTTGCTGCAGCGTCCAGATCGAAGCCAACAGGCTGGTAAACACTGCTGACCATGCGCCAGCGGCAGGAATAAGCGCCGCGCCCAAAGTGGATCATATCAATCTTTCCGGAATCGGCCAGCGCCTTCGCAATTGCCAGCCCCTCTTCAAGAGGACGTTCCTCGTCATCTATGCTGTCGAGCGTCATCTTGACTGCGATGGGGTAATCCTTGCCGCAGGCATCGCGGACGGCATCGACAATTTCCATCATAAAGCGCATACGGTTTTCAAGAGAGCCGCCATACTCATCCGTTCGGTGATTCCACTTGGCTGAATTGAACTGGTCAATGAGGTATCCGCCATAGGCGTGGATCTCGATGATGTCAACTCCGGCATCCTTTGCAAGCTTTGCAGACTCGCCCATGGACTTTACAAGACGCTTAACACCGTCTGTGGGCATTTCACGGCAGATCAGATCGGGCTTGTAGTAGTTGGGACACGGACTGGAAGAATAAGGAGGCGTATGGGGGCCGATCCAGTTCATCCGACCAATTCCCGGAGACAGCTGGATGCCGAATTTCGCACCGTAGCAATGTACTCGTTCGGCGACCATATGCAGCATATAAACGTCTTTAACGTTGGTCAGCTTCTGGCACGGTGACGGTTCGAATTCAGTAGAAGATACCACTGCGCCTGTAAGTATCAGACCTGCGCCGCCTCTGGCCCGTTCACCATAGAAGTTGACATCACGCATATTGAATCCGTTGGTGTGATCTGTGGTTGTGCCCATTGGGGCCAGAACCACTCTGTTTTTTAATGTCATCGATCCGATTTTTATTTCATCGAATAGTTTCATGACACGCTGCCTCCTAAAAACTGAGTTTAAAATTGTTGACGTTTGCCACGTTTGGATGTAAAATACCAATGTTACTGCGATGTAGAGTTGGTAACACAGATTACGGACCAAACATCATTCGTCAGATTTATGTCCACATGGTTCAGGGAAAGACGGAAGAAAAGTTTCCGTATACTATGTATCTTTATAATATGGTTGTAAATACTATAGAAAACGCGAAGCGTGCTGGAGAAATTTCCAACCCTCTGCCCGCGGAAGATATAGCGTTTGCCCTGTATCACAGTTTTCGCAGCGTAACTATCACGTGGGCCACAGAAGACGGGGCCTTTGATTTGGTGGACGCTTTCCGGCGTGTGTTTGATGCAGTACTGGGCATGAAGGCGGAGACAAAATGAACAAAGAGGCGGTCGTCCTTGCCGGATGACCGCCTCTTTATAGTATGGTTCTCTTATGCAGCAGCCCTACCTGCCGCAGTTTTTCTTATACAGTATCCACAGCCCTTTGAGCAGCAGATCGTTGTCGCAGAGTATCTCATGACGGCAGTACGGTGTGACGAACTGCGCGATGCCGCCGGTTGCAACCAGCGTGCATTTTTCACCCAGCTCTGCCTCCATGCGCTCTATCATGCCATCTATCATCGCCGCAGTGCCGAATACGGCGCCGGAGCGCATCGAATCGACAGTGTTTGTCGCAATGCATTTTTTCGGCGCGGTTATGGAGATTTCGGGCAGAAGGCTTGCCCCGGCGCTGAGCGCCGAATATGACAGCTTCACCCCGGGGATTATTGCCCCACCGAGGTACGAGCCTTTTCCGTCCACTGCAACGATGGTGGTGGCAGTGCCCATGTCCAGCACGATGCACGGCGTGCCGTAGCAGCCCATAGCCGCCACGCTGCCGATGACGATGTCGCCTGCAAGCGTGCCGGGATCGTCGATGCGCACGTTCAGCCCGGTTTTCATCCCTGGACCTACCATCATGCACTCGTGCCCGGTGACGAATTTTATTGCCCGCTGCAGCCGCCCAGTGACGGGAGGCACTACGGAGGACATGATCGCCCCTTCAAAGCCGGTCGGGTCAATGCCGTAGATATCAAGAATATCCTTGACCTTTATGACGTATTCGTCCGCGGTCATGTTTGCGTCGGTCTGAATGCGGACGATGTTCAGAATATCACCGTTTTCAATACAGCCGAGGACAATGTTGGTGTTGCCGACGTCGATTGCGAGTATCATTGGCTTTTCCTGCCTTTTGCATATCTGATTATCGCGGTGATACCGGAGGAGAGCACCAGGTTGACCGCAAGCTCCACAAGGAAGTTTATGCCTGTCAGCCCGAAGATGACATAGTACAAAAGCCCCTGCCCGCTTGCCCAGCTCTCCAGCGCGGATGTGAAGAACAAAAGCATGCCGATAATGAAAACCCCGGTGTTGACCACCGGGCACACGATACCGGCAGCGACCACGCCAATATGGCGGTTCTTCTTCTCTATGGCGCCGTACACAAGACCCGCGCACCAGCCCGCCGCGATTCCCTTGCCTATACAGACAAGAATGCACGCGACCGGCGCGATGCCCATAAGGTACATGACCGTGCCGCCGTCCCAACCCGCGAGACCGCCCACGAGCGTGACAAGCCCGAACACGCCGCCGAGGATCGCGCCCGCACCAGCGCCGTACATCGCCGCGCCGATGATGATCGGCGCGAGCGCAAGCGTAATCGGGAACGGACCGAAGCGCACGAAGTTGCCCAAAACTGTCAGGACGGCGATGACCGCCGCCATCAGGCTCATTCCCGTCATACGGCGGACAGAGCCGGTGGATGCTGCTTTACTCATATTAGATTTACCTCCTGCTGTCACTCCCTCGAAAAATGGGGATGTGGCGCACGTTTATAGTAATATGGCTCTGCGCAAATGTCAACATAAAAATGCAGAGCCGCGGATTTGATGTACCTGTTCCTTTTCCCGCGCCTACTGCATCATAGTGCGGCATACTGCACCGGATCACTTTTTCGGCGTATACTCCGGCGCGGCGAAGCGGACGGGGGTGCGCTCAAACACATCGTCAAACGCGGCAGTGAGGATAAAATCCGTCTTCTCCTCACGCGTCAGACCCTCCGGCTGAGGCTTGACGAAAAGGCGGACGCTCTGCCCGCCGGCGCGGTCATAGAAATTGAACGCGGTATCTCCGGTCTCGCGCAGCTCGATATTCTTGTTGCCCATCGTTGTGCCGAACACCGACTGTATGCCGTCAAGATAGCATGCGCGCTGCTCGGCAATGCAGTACAGCCCGCGGATGCCGCGTTCGACATTTAGAATGTTCAGTGCCTCCGCTGCGGCGCGAACGCCGATGGCAAGCCCGGGGCAGTAGTGCCCGTGCAGATCTCCCGCTTTTTTGTACAGCTCTTTTATATCCATGCTCAAGCCTCCGTCTTATGGCATGCCCGCGCGGCTCTCGCGCTCACGCCGCTGTTGACCATGCCGCCATTATAGCATATTCTGCGCAGATGTGCACGCATTTTTGCGGTTGAACGGACGTGCGGCGCGCGGTATAATAAGGACAGAAGACCGCACAGCGGGAAGTGAGGGAGCAGCAATGCCTAATGTAATAGAAATAACCGATTTTTCCGCGCCGGAGCTGGATATATACGCCCGCCTGACGGAAAACCAGCTCGTCAACCGCGCGCACCCGGAGGATGCGCTTTTCATCGCGGAGAGCCCCGTGGTGATCGAGCGGGCGCTTGACGCGGGCTGTGTGCCGGTGTCGTTTCTGATGGAGACAAAGCATGTGCAGGGTAAGGGACGTGCGCTCATTGCCCGCTGCGGGGATATACCCGTGTACGCCGCGCCCTTGGAGACGCTGACCGCGCTGACGGGGTTTCACCTCACGCGCGGTATGCTCTGCGCGATGCGCCGCCCGCGCCTTTTGCCGGCGGAGGAGCTGCTGCGCGGCATGACGCGCGTGGCGGTGCTGGAAAACGTGATGAACCCGACGAACATCGGCGCGATCTTCCGCTCCGCGGCGGCGCTGGGGATGGACGCGGTGCTGCTCACAAGCGAGGGCAGCGACCCGCTGTACCGCCGCGCTGTGCGTGTGAGCATGGGAACGGTGTTCCAGATACCGTGGACCTATCTTCCGGAGGAACGGCCGTGGACGGAGCTTCTGCATGATCTGGGCTTCAAAACGGCGGCTATGGCGCTTCGCAGCGACTCTCTCAGCATCGCGGATCCGCGCCTTGCGGCGGAAGAGCGCCTTGCCGTCGTGCTCGGCACGGAGGGCGACGGGCTTGCGGGCGCGACGATCGCCGGGTGCGACTATACCGTGCGCATCCCGATGTCACACGGGGTGGACTCGCTCAATGTTGCAGCGGCGAGCGCCGTGGCGTTTTACCAGCTTGGAAAATGCAAAAAGTGAAAACACCGGCTGCCCGATCGGACAGCCGGTTTTTTTTGCTGCATGACTTTACATGACGCCGGAGGCTTCCTTGCTCCTGGCGATGATCTCGTTGAGCTTCTTTGCAGGGCGGTAAAGCGTGATGCCAATGACAAAGAATATCACGCACATCAAAAGCAGGATAAGCACGCATCTTATATACGTGCCCTGATAAAACCCGCCCACGCACTCGCGCACGAGATCCATGCCGTAATGGAACGGCATGAAAGCATAGAGATCCTGGAATATCTGCGGCAGCACATGGATGGGATACGAGCCGCCGGAGCCTGCCACCTGAATAACCATTATGATGACCGACGCGGCAAGACCGACATTGTCCAGCGCGTAGGAGAAGGAGTAGTTCATCATCATGAAGTTGAGCGAAATGATCATGCACCCCAGCACAAAAAGCAGGGGACTGACGCACTGTATCTTCACGTAGAAGAGACACCCCAACGAGGTGACGAGCGCCTGAAACATGCCGATGAACAAAAACAGCAGCAGCCGCCCAAAGTATTTTTGTATCTGAGGAACGTCTGCAAACTCCGGGTAGGGGACAAGAGGCTTTATCATAGCCACCGACAGCAGCGACCCGACGAACAGCGCCAGCATGATGTAGTACGGCGACATTGCAGAGCCGTAGTCGGAAATTTCGTAAACGATGACGGTGCGCATATCCACGGGGGAGACGAGATAGTCCGCCAGACCGTCGGGGTTATTCTCCAGCACGTCCATCAGCTGGCGGAACGCCTCGCTTTCCACCATGCGGCGCACATCGTCAGCCATGCCCTTGACATAGTCATACACCTGATCGGAAAGCTCTATCGCCTCGTCCAGGGTAAGCTGAGTGCTGCTCATGGCGACGGCAAAGCGCTGCATGGTGTCGGCAAGGCTGACCATACCGTCCGCGCCGGAGATCATTATCTCCTCCATGCTCGCCATGGTGTCCTGCGTCTGGAGCGCAGCATCCTGTATCATGCCGTTCACGTTGTCGTTGAGCGTCAGCGCAGCCTCGCGCAGCTGCTCGCGTATCTGATTCGCCTGCGCGATGAAGCCCTGCGCATTTGCCGGATCGCCGGAATTCGCCACCTGCTCGCGCAGATTGCGGAGATTGTCGATAATTATCTGTATCTGTGCCTGCGAAGCGGCCGGCGCGCTTGCCATAAGCTGCTCAAGCGCGGCAATGTTCGCATCAAGCATTGCAAGCGTCTGGTCGTAGAACGCGCGCTTGTCGGCATAGCTGGCGATAAGCTGCTGCGCGGCGGCAAGGTCGCTCTGCGCGGCGGCTACGTATTGGGCATAGCTGTCCACGGCGTTGTATACGCCGGCAAGCTCATCGCAGACATAGCCGGTATTCAATCTCGCACCCTCAATATCACGGCTGTTATATAAGCTGACAGCGGCGCTATAGTAGCTTCGGGCAGTGTCAAGGCTTGCCATGCCGAGAGAGCTCAGCTGCGCACCAAGCGCCTCAATACCGGCAAGCTCGGGGTCGCCGTATACAGCCGAAGCGGAATTGTATGCGTTGTAAAGCGCATTGGCAGTGCCGTCGGCCGCGGTGAGAGAACTGCTGACCATGGCGTCGGTTCTGCTGGCGGCGGTGTTATATTGGCTGAGCGAAGTGTCGATCGAGGCGAGATATGCCTGCATCTCGCTGATGCCCGCCATTGCATCGGCGATCTGCGTGCCGATACCCTCGCTGTCAAGCGGTTGGGCATAGCTCAGGCTTGCTTGTGCGCTGTCAAGATACGCGCCGACGTTGCTCTGAAGATTCGGGTCGCCCGCCCACATGCCGAAGAGATTTATCGTGTCGGCAAGATTCCGGTCAATGTCGTTGAGGGCGTTGAGGATGTTCTGCTGTGAGGTGACGGAGGAGTCATATATCGTGCCCGCGGTTACGCCCGCCTGGTGCGACACCGCGCCCCCGTCGATCATGACCTGCCCTGCGTCGTCCAGCGTTATCGCCCCGACCTCAAGAAGATTCTGCGTGTCGGCGGCAAGGGTTTTGACCGAGCGCAGGAGCTTCCGCGTCGTGTCCAGCTTTTCGCATGCCTCATCCATCCTTCTTGTCAGCCCGTCGGAGATGCTTTCGGAATCAAGCCCGAGCGCATTGAAGACCGAGCTCATAGTTTTCAGCGCGTCCGCGACTTTTTCAACGATCGTGCTGTTTATCTGCTCCTGCACGGCGGTCTTTGCCTTGTTCGTTATCTTCGGCGCGATGGCGTTTTTCTTTTCGTTTTCGTAATACTCGACTTCGGGGTGGACAAGGTCGCCGTCAAGCAGGCTGAGAAAATTTTTCGTAAAATCCTTTGGCACAATGAGCGCGGCGTAATAGTCGCCCGCATAAAGCCCGTCCATGGCTTCCTCGCGCGTGTCCACGAAGCACCAGCCCATCTGATCGTTGCCCTTTATGCCGTCGATCACCAGATCGCCGATGTTCAGCTCAAGCCCCATAAGCTCGCTGCCCTTGTCCTCCGTGGCGACGACGACCTTGATGTTCGATGTGGAGGCAGGACCGTAGGGGTCGGCGTTGGACATGATGTTGAACCATGCGTAAAGGCACGGCACAAGGCACAGACCGATAATTACTATAACCGGCACGACGCTCTCCGTCAGCTTTTCAATGTCGCGGCGGAATATGCCCCATATGTTTTTCATATGCGCACCTCCGTCGGCTCTGCGCTTTCAGCGCTGGTTTTGCGCTCTGCGCTTTCGCCTGCCTCCGCAGCTTCCGTCGCTTCGGCTGCTATCGTGTTTTCCACGATCTCCACAGCCTCCGCCACGGCTGCGCCGCCGTCGGCGGGGGCGTTCTCCGCATCACTTTCAAGGCGGCGGAGTATAACGTCCACAAGCGACGGCGTCGCTGCGATCATTCCGCGCAGCTTTGCAAGATTCGCCTCCGCCACAACGTCCGCCGCCGTAGGACCGAGGTCAAGCTCCATCTGCGTGATATGCTCCAGCTTTTTTTTCAGCTCATGGTTGAGGTATTCGACTGCAATGAGGTATGCCGCAAGCGCGAACATCGTCATTATCCACAGCAGCAGTATGATAACCTTCGACCCCTGCGTCACGAACAGCAGCGTCAGATACAGCACAAGCACGACAACCATGCCCCAAAGCCCCTTATGTATGCGCTGCTGGTTTGCCTGATGAATGGCGGTGACCTCGCTGACGAGGCGGTCAAACATCTGGTGGTATCTGCTATCCGGCATTGTTAATCCGCCTCCTTAATCAAAACATTCCCGTCTCTTCCAGCTGCTCTTCCATGAACTCGTTCACACCGATGAAGGGCTTTCGCGCGAACAGCCCGATGAGCAGCGCCACAACCGCGAATATCAGCAGCTGCGCAAGCTTGACGATAAAGGTGCTGCCGTACACGCCGCATATGCACTCGCGCATCGCGTCGATGGCATAGGGGAATGGGAAGAAGCGGTATATCTTCTGGAAGATCTCCGGCAGCAGCTCTATGGGGAAGGTCCCGCTTGACCCGGCGATCTGCAGAACCATCACCACAACGACGATCGCCTTGCCAACGTCGCCGAAGGACACTGCAAGCGAATATATGAGCAGGCTGAACGTGAAGCTTGTCACCGCACCGCACACGAACAGAAGCCCCGGGTGCAGGCATTGTATCTTCAGTATGAACAGATCGCCCAGCAAAATGACGACGGTCTGTATCTGGCTGAGCATGAAGAACAGCAGGTATCGCCCGAAATACAGCTCGTGCGGCTTCGGGTCGATCAGCCCGTCGCGCCGCGCGTGGGGCTTGAATATCGCGCCGAGCATGACGCCGCCGACCCATATGGACAGTATCGTGTAGAACGGCGCCATTGCAGAGCCGTAGTTTGCTATCGGGTACACGGACGTGACCGTCGTCTGCACGACCTGGGCGAAATACTCGCCGTAGACGATCGGACTGCCGCCGAGGATTTCAATGAGCGTCTGGATATACTCCTCGCCGTCGAGAGTCTCCAGCTTGTGCAGCATGTCGCTGAGCGAATTTGTCACGCGCTTTCCGGCAGGCTTGAGGATGCTGACGACGTCGTTTGCGGATGCCTTGGTCTGCGCTGCAGCCTCCTTGAGCACGGCCGCGTCGCCGAGCATTATCTTTGAGCTTTCGAGAAGGTCGGCCACGTTCATGAATGTCGCCGAGAGCTCCCGCCCTATATCCTCCACGCAGGGAATGAACGAGGCGTTGAGCGCGACGAGCGTTTCAAGCGAGGCGCAGGCGTTTTCCACCGTGCCGGCGAGAATATCCTGATCGGCGAGCATATAGAGCCAGTCGCTTGTCTCTCTGGCGGATGCCGCCATTGCTTTTATCGCTTCGCTGTTTTGTATCCCGGGGGCAGCCGCCATTTGCTCGAGCACCGTCGCCATGGCGGCAAGGCTGTCCGCACTGTCGGTGATGACCTTCTGCGCATTGGCGACGGCGCCGCCGCTGCTGGTGCTGTCCTGCAGTACTCTCAGCGCCTCCTCCAGACGTGCGTTTATCTCGTTTATGCTCATGTTTATCTGTGCGACGGTCGAGGCGACGTCTGACGCGGTGGGCATATTCTGCTCCATCTGCATAAGCGCCGCGTCGAGCTTCTGCGTGTCGAGCGAGTTCTGCGGCATACCGGATGTCGCGGCGGAAAACGCCGCCATGGTCTGGTCGGCGGCCTTGAGCGTGGTTATCGCCTGCTTGATGATGCCGTGGAACGAGCCGGAGGGATCGTCGTTTTCCAGATCCGCTGCGATCTTGTTTGCCGACTCCATAACCGTGTTGATGATGACCTCAAGATACGCCTCGTTTATCGAGGTCTTTACGCTTTCAGCGGCGGTGTCGGTTATCTTTGTGGCGACGGCGTTTTTCTTCGCGTTTTCATAGTATGTAATGCTGGGCTTGCCCGTCCACTCCGTGAGCATGTTGAACATGTTGTACGAAAAGTCCTCGTCAATGACGACAGCGGCGTAATATTCGCCGGAGTACACGCCCTCAACTGCCGCCTCCTCGCTGTCGAGGAATATCCAGTTGATGCTCGTCGCCTCACGGAGATTGTCGAGCACCTCGTCGCCCTTATTTATCACCTTGCCGTTTTTGTCGATATAGCCCTTATCCATGGACGCCAGGGCGATGGAGATATTGCCGGTGTTGCCGTAGGGGTCCCAGTTGGAGTAAATGTTCAGCCACGCATACAGACTGGGCAGCAGGCAGATCGCCAGCGCCACAGCCATGGCAAAAAAGTGTTGGCTGAGCGTTTTGATGTCGTATTTAAAGACAGCCAGTATGTTCCGCATAATTCCTCCGTAAGTGATACGCCAAGCGCAGATATGCAGCCACAGCTCCCATGCTCCCATGATAATCATGGTATTATATAATACATTATATAGCTCTTTTTAAGAAAAGTCTATAAAGAACAGCGCGCAAAGCGGACAGTTATGCCGATTTGCGCGAAAAAGAGAATTCCGCTCCCCATATGGGGAGCGGAATGAAACGGCATGATGGGAAATCAGCCCTCGTTCCACGCGCGTATCTCGCCGCGCAGCCAGTCCGCCCACTCGGCGATGCCTTCGCCGGTGCGTGCGGAGATGGGGATGATTTTTATATTCGGGTTGAGGCGGCGGACGTATTTTTTGCAAGCCTCAAGGTCAAAGTCAAAATACGGCATAACGTCGATCTTGTTTATCAGCAGCACATCGCAGATGGAGAACATCAGCGGGTACTTGAGCGGCTTGTCATCGCCCTCGGGGACAGAGAGGATCATCGCGTTTTTGGAGCTGCCCGTGTCAAACTCCGCCGGGCAGACGAGATTGCCGACATTCTCCAGTATGGCAAAGTCAACATCGTCCACGCCGAGACCCTCAAGCCCCTGCCTGGTCATGCCCGCGTCAAGGTGGCACATGCCGCCCGTGTGCAGCTGTATGACCTTCGCGCCGGTCTTTTCTATCGCGGCGGCGTCAACGTCGCTGTCAATGTCCGCCTCCATAACACCGATTTTGAACTCATCCTTCAGCGCGGCGATGGTCGCCTTGAGCGTTGTGGTCTTGCCCGAGCCGGGGGAGCTCATGAGGTTTAGCAGAAACGTCTTGTCGCGCTTGAGCTCCTTGCGCAGAAGCTCCGCCTCGCGGTCGTTATTTTCAAAAACGCTCTTTTTTATTTCAAGAACTCTGAAGCCTTCCATGAATAGTTACCTCGCAGTATCAAAATTTTTAATGAAAGCATTATACCACCGTTTTTCACGCTTTGCAATCACTGCCCGAGAAAAGCGAGCTTTGCGCGCACCGTGCGCTCGAAATCCGCGCGGTTTACGGCAAAATCGCTGTCGGCGGTCGGCAGGGCGATAATCTCGCCCGTATCGAGCGCGATGAGCGCGCTCCACAGCGCGTCGTGCGTAATGAGCGAGCTGGGGCGCGCCGGGACAAGCTGCGCCTGCAGGGCAAGGTGCGTGTCGCGGTTGGCGGAGAAAAGCCATGAGAGGAATGCCGCAATGTCTCCCATGCTGCGGCTGCCGCGCGCCACAACGGCAAGACCCCACGCTTCGCCCAGCGCGCCCTCGCCTCCCTCCGCCGTCAGCGGCGGCACGGGCAGAACGGCGCAGTCGCGCCCGGGCTTTTTTGGCAGGTCGGTCGTTCCCACAACGGCGCAGCCCAGCTCGCCTGCGCTGACGGCGGCGGCCTCCCCGCCGCCGGATAGGCTGAGCGCGCCCGTGTAGGCGTTCTCGGCGAGAAGATTATATATGCGCTTACAGGTCTTTTCCGTCACCGCATCAGCCGCAGCATCAAACTCCTCTCCCTCGCGCAGAAGCTCCGTGAAGAAGAGCGAGGCAAAGTCTGCCACAGCATAAAAGGGCTTGCCCGTATCGGCAGAGTATTCCGCCGCTGCGGCGCTGAGGGCTTCCAGCGCTGCAAGATCGCGTCCGGCGGTCAGCGCGGTGTTCGCAAAGAGCACCTGAACCTCCGCCCCGACGGGGAAATAGCTCACGCCGATGCTGGCGCCGCGGCTGGACAGCGCCTTCGGGTAGCTGGGTGCATCCTCGCCCAGAGCGTCTGTGGCGTCCGCCAGCTTCCCGCGCGCGTGCATGTCGAACGCACGGTAATGCGAGCACAGCACAAGGTCGGGCGAGAGCGTGTCGAACGCTGCCGCCATCGCGTTTTCATCGGCAAAGGCGACGCACTGCACCGGCAGCGATGCGCGCGAGACGCTTTTATTATAGCTTGCCGCGAGGGACACGAATTCATCCGACATTACGCCCCCCTCGACGTACCACACCGTTATTGCTCCGCGCGCGTCGTCCGGGCGCGATACGGCGAAGATATATATCCCGCCGACTATTGCCAGCGCCGCAAGCACAGCCAGCAGATTGCGTATTTTCATAGCCAACTCCAAAATCCGGGTTTATATACAGTATTAAACCATAATTCGCCGGCAATAGCAAGCTTGACAGATGTGATATAGTATAAAAGCAAGAAACTCCACGGAGGGAACGGCATGAAATACAAAGCGGTATTGTATGATATGGACGGCACGGTGCTTGACACGCTTGACGACCTCACGGATGCGGTGAACGCCGCCCTGCGGCGCTTCGGCTTTGCCGCGCAGCCCAGGTCGCACGTGCGCAAAGCCCTCGGCAACGGCGCGCGCCGGCTGATAATGGGCTGCCTGCCGGAGAATGTGGATCCTGCGGCGGCGGAGGCGGTGCTGGAATTCTATAAGCCGTACTATGACGCGCACTGCCGCGAGAAGACGGCGCCGTATCCCGGCATAACGGCGCTCATGCAGCGCCTGCGCGACGCGGGCGTGAAGCAGGCGGTCGTGTCGAATAAGCCCGACAGCGCGGTGAAGGAGCTGGCGGAGCTTTTCTTTCACGGTCTTATAGAGTCCGCCGTCGGCGAGAGCGAGACAGTGCGGCTCAAGCCATGCCCGGATGCGGTGCTCGCCGCGGCAAAGCTCATGGGCGTGAGCAAGGACGAGTGCGTCTACGTCGGTGACTCCGAGGTCGATATAGAGACCGCGCGCAACGCGGGGATGGACTGCATCTCCGTGGCGTGGGGCTTCAGGAACGAGGATATGCTGCGCGCCGAGGGCGCGTCGCTCATCGTCCATAATGCGGACGAGCTTTTTGATGCGCTCAAGTGAATTTGAATATAAACGTCAAAATCGCCGCTGCGGATTCACAGCGGCGATTTTTTTATCTGCGCCCAGCGGCGCGGATATTTTTCCGGCGTGGGGCGGAGCTTTTCAATTATAACGAGCGAGTGCACTGCGTCCGTTCCCGGCACGGTGTAGCTCACTATGGGGGCGAGCTGCCCGCCGAGCATTGAGACGGCGCGCGCCGCCTCGTTCACTTCACCCGCGCAGTCCGGACCCTTCATTGCGATGAAGCGCCCCCCGACCTTCACAAACGGCAGGCACAGCTCGCACAAAAGCTCCAGCCGCGCCACGGCGCGCGCAACGGCAAAATCATAGCTCTCGCGCCGCTCCCGCGCGGCCTCCTCCGCACGGGCATGGATGCACTCAACGTCGTCAAAGCCGAGACGCTCGCACGTGCCGCGCAGGAAGCCAATGCGTTTGTCAAGACTGTCCAGCAGCGTCAGCGCCATGTCCGGCCGGGCGATCTTCAGCGCAAGCCCGGGAAAGCCCGCACCCGTGCCTACGTCAATGACGCGCCTGCCGCGCATATCCGCCGCGGTGAGGATCGCGGCGCTGTCGAGAAAGTGCAGCCGAGCGCTCTCGTCCTCACCGGTGATCGCGGTGAGATTCATCACCTGATTCATTTCTGCCAGGCGTTCGTAGTATATTCTGTAGCGCGGCAGCGCCGCGCTGTCCGGCGTGATGCCCAATTCGGCAAAGCCGGCAGTCAGTATTTCTTCCAGCATTGATGATACGTCCTATTTATAAAACTCGTGATCGCCGATGGTAGTCACGTATGTGCGGTTTTCACGAAACCAGTAGTTGCCGTTATTCTCAGGGTTGACAAAGTATATGCTCTCACCGACGGTGTTGTAGCCCTCGAGCACAAGATAGGCGGCGATATAATAAAGCTCCGTGGGCTTGCCGTGCATTGAGCCTGTGGCGGCGGGGGTGAACTGCACGGTGGTGCGGCTGTCGTAGAGCACTTCAAAGATGGTATCGGGAAAGTCGTCGTCCTTTACGCGGTTTAAAACCACGGACACCACGCCCATTATCCCCGCCAGCGGCTCTTCAAGCGCCTCCACATAGGCGATGTGAGGCAGCCAGTACAGCTCGTCCGCGGAGAAATGCGTCGCATAATAATCCTCGCCGCCGCTTATCATGCGCGCCTGAGTGGTGGAAAACTCAACTGTGCCCTTGTCCGTCAGCTCGCCCTTGAGCGAGAAGATGCGCGTTATCGCGTCCAGCGGGAGGTAAACGTCGTCCCCGCAGGTGATGTATCCGCGCGGCAGGTAGATGTAGCGGTAATTTGCCTCGGCATAGCCCGCATCGCGCGCCGCCGAAAGCTCCAGCCCCGGCGCGGACGCCGTGAAGCCGTCAGCCGTCAGATCAACGCTTATGTCCACGCCGTACATCTCGCCGATATCCGCGAGGGCGAGGTACGCCGTGCCGTTTTTGATAAACGCGCGCCCGGACAAAAGCCCGCCGATGTATACCCGCGCATCCTCAAGCTCCGGACGCTCGCGCGTGCTTTCCCCGGAGGATTCCGCCGCTGCTGCGGGGCAGAATGCTGTCAGCATGAGCGCCGCGCATATCAGCGCGCATGCGGCGCGCCGGCAGATGCGCATCACTGCCGCTCCTTTATCTCCCGCAGAGCCTTCGCAAGCTGATCGGGGCAGGAGGTTGATTTGAAGCCGCAGTGTATGCCCTCCAGCCGGGAAATGACCTCGTCAACATCCATGCCCTCCACAAGCTTTGCAATGCCCTGCAGATTGCCGCTGCACCCGCCGAGGACCTTCAGCCCTGTGACCTTGCCGTTTTCAATGTCGATCTCCATCTGCTGCGAGCATACGCCGCGCGGTTTATATGTATATTTCATCTTAACACACCTCTTTATATATGTATATGCCGATTCTATCACGCGCGGCTGTATTTTGCAATGGGCATAATCAGCCGCGGCGCGTCATACGCTGAAAGGGCAGCTGAGAGCACCGGCAGAAAAGGGGAGGGACGGTCAATGCGCGCAATAAGGAGCATTTCCGCCGCGCTTGCGATGGCGCTGAGCATGTATATCCTCTCTGCCTCGCCGCTTTATGCCTATGCCGAGCGCCGCGCGCGGCAGAGCATAGAGACGGGGCGGATGAAAAATGTCACAGTGGAGAGCGCGGACGTCTCCGCACCGGAAGAGACAGCGCCGCCAGAGGCTGAAGCAGCGCCGTCCGCCGCGCCTCTGACCGGCGCTGCGGCGGACGGCGCTGCCCCGGCAGCATACACTGCTGATGCGGCGGAGAGTGAGAAGACAGTCGAAGCCATCACCGTCACAAAAACGCCGGACGGACGCGAGCAGATACTTGAGACCACGATAGAAGGCGGACTGTCCATCAAAAACCAGACAGGCTATAAGGCTGACGTCGGGCAGCTTCTCATGACGGGACCGGCGTTCCGTTTCCCGGCGGAGGGTGCGCAGATACTCATCATCCACACGCATTCCAGCGAGGCGTATACCCCAGCCGGGCTTGATAAATACGAGGCCAGCGACGAGGCGCGCACAGAGGACACGCACTACAACATCGTCCGCGTCGGTGATGAGCTGACGGCGGTGCTGGAGAATGCGGGGCTGCACGTCATCCATGACCGGGGAATATATGATTATCCGAGCTACACCGGCTCATACACGCGCTCGGCACAGGCGATCTCCAACTGGCTGACAGACTACCCGGGCATTCGCATGGTTATTGACGTCCACCGCGACGCTCTCGGCGAGAACGGCACGGTCTACAAGACCATGGCGGAGGAGGACGGCGTGTGCGCAAGCCAGGTCATGATGCTCATCGGCACGGACGAGAGCGGGCTTGCCCACAGCGCATGGAGGGATAACCTCGCGCTTGCGGTATATCTCCAGCAGGCTGTCAGCGCCGCGCACCCGACGCTCATGCGCCCGGTCCAGCTTGTCCCCCAAAGGTATAACCAGCATCTCTCTCCGGGCTCGATGATCCTTGAGGTCGGCAGCAGCGGCAATACCCTGCAGGAAGCGCTTGCCGCCGTGCGCCTTTTCGGAGAGAGCGCCGCCCCGGCGCTTCTCGCGCTTGTCGAGCAGGCTAATAATACAGAATAAAAGGCAATACCGCACAATACGTCAGCTGTTCTTGCCGCATTATGCGGTGCTGCAAAAAAATTTCGGAAAAATTGAAAATACCCCTTTACAAAACGTGAAAACAGTGGTATATTATTTTCAGTAATAAGAATTATTACTGATTTATGAACACAAAACCAGAGAAGGCACGTCAGTGGAAGCAAAGAGAAACAACAGCAAAAAGCGCCAGGCGATATATGACTATCTCTGCTCCGTGACAGATCATCCCACGGCGGAGATGATATACGCCGCCCTCAAGCCGGATATTCCGGAGCTGAGTCTCGGCACGGTTTACCGCAATCTCGCGGTGCTCATCGACGAGGGGCAGATAATCTCCGTGGGGAAGGTCGATGGGCAGGAGCGCTATGATGCACGCACCGTGCCCCACGCGCACTTTGTCTGCCGCGGCTGCCGGAGAGTGCTGGACGTTTTTCTGCCGGATGTGGTGAGCGAGCTTTATGAAGGCGTGGACGCCGACTATGACCATCTCACGGAGCGGCACACGCTCACGCTGTACGGATTGTGCAGTCAATGCCGCAGAAATGCGGGGAAATAATTTTGTTTATTGCGCTTGCGCGATAAAAAATATATGGAAACAACAAAAATCAAAAATACTAATGAGGAGGAAATGATTATGAAGAAATGGGTTTGCCCGGTTTGCGGTTATGTTTACGAGGGAGACACTCCCCCTGAGTTCTGCCCCCAGTGCCACGCACCCGGCTCGAAGTTTATCGAGCAGAAGGACGGTATGACTTGGGCATCTGAGCATGTGCTCGGCGTCGGCAAGGACTTCGGCGCGGACGTCCCGGAGGAAGTGGGCAAGGAGATCATCGACGGTCTGCATGCCAACTTCACCGGCGAGTGCAGCGAGGTCGGCATGTATCTTGCGATGGCGCGCGTCGCTCATCGCGAGGGCTACCCCGAAATCGGGCTCTATTGGGAGAAGGCAGCGCACGAGGAGGCGGAGCACGCCGCAAAGTTTGCTGAGCTTCTCGGCGAGCTTGTGACCGACAGCACGAAGAAAAACCTCCAGATGCGTGTAGAAGCCGAAAACGGCGCAACTCAGGGCAAGACCGACCTTGCAAAGCTCTGCAAGAAGTACAATCTCGACGCGCTGCATGACACCATCCATGAGATGGCGCGCGACGAGGCTCGCCACGGCAAGGCTTTCGAGGGGCTGCTGAAGAGATATTTCTGATTATCTGACAAAGGAGAAAACGCCATGAAATACATATGCAACGTCTGCGGCTGGATCTATGACGAGGACGAACAGGGCACAAAGTGGGAGGATCTTCCCGATGATTTCACCTGCGAGCTGTGCGGCGCCGGCAAGGACGAGTTCAGCCCGGTCGAAGAGTAATTGCCTGCAAACATTATAAATGGAATGCGTTCACGCCGCGGCTAAGCTGCCGCGGCGTGAATTTTTTCCTTCCGCCAAACTTTTTGCGCGAAAGAGGCGGCATTTTGTGAAAAAATTCTGTTGACAATGGCGGCGCGAATTTGTATACTCTCCTTGTAAAAATCAGATCAGGAGTTTTCTTATGAAAAACACCATCCTTTTTGCATACGTTTATTACTACTTTACTGTTGAAAAATAGTAAGGGTAATTTGTGATGCAAAAATGCTCTGATCAGGAGACGGTTTCATGCGGCACAGGTTACGCCTGTGCCGCTTAATTTTTGTCCGGAGGGAATAGCAATGATCGTAGTACTCAAGCACGGTGTTGAAGAAAAAAAGCGCAACCAGCTTATCGACTGGCTGAAAGGGCAGAACCTAGGCGTTCATATCTCCGTCGGCGAATATCAGACGGTGCTCGGTCTTATCGGCGACACGACAAAGGTGGATATGGATCTCATCTCAAGTCTCGGCATCGTCGATTCCGTCACGCGCGTGACGGAGCCGTTCAAGTGCTGCAACAGGAAGTTTCACCCGGAGGACACCGTTGTCGATGTGAGCGGCGTGAAAATAGGTGGCGGCAGCTTCTGCCTCATCGCGGGACCGTGCTCGGTCGAATCCGAGGAACAGATCGTCACCGTGGCAAAGGCGGTGAAGGCGTCGGGCGCGAATATGCTGCGCGGCGGCGCGTACAAGCCCCGCACCTCGCCGTATGATTTTCAGGGGCTTAAGGGCGACGGGATAGAGCTTTTGAAGATCGCCCGGCGCGAGACGGGGCTGCCCATCGTCACAGAGATAATGAGCGCTGCGGCTCTGCCGGAATTCGAGGACGTCGATCTCATTCAGGTCGGCGCGCGCAATATGCAGAATTTCGACCTCCTGCGCGAGCTTGGCAAGCTGAAAAAGCCGATTCTTTTAAAGCGCGGTCTTGCAAACACGCTCAAGGAGCTTCTCATGAGCGCGGAGTACATCATGGCGGGCGGCAATGAGCAGGTCATTCTCTGCGAGCGCGGCATCCGCACCTTTGACGATTACACCCGCAACACGCTCGACCTTGCGGCAGTGCCGATGCTGCGCGAGCTGACGCATCTGCCGGTCATTGTCGATCCCAGCCATGCCACCGGCATTGCCCGGCTTGTGCCGCCCATGGCGCTTGCCGCCACGGCCGCCGGCGCGGACGGACTGATAATCGAGGTACATAACGACCCCATGCACGCGCTGTGCGACGGCGCGCAGTCACTGCGCCCGGAGGAGTACGACGCGCTTGTGAAAAAGGTGATGCGCGTGAGAGAGGTCGTGACGGCATGACGGTCGGCATTGTCGGGCTGGGGCTCATAGGCGGCTCGTTTGCAAAGGCGTATTCCGCCGCGGGCGAGCGGGTCTGGGCGTGCAACCGCACGCGCAGCGTGCTGGATTTTGCTATGATGAGCGGCTGCGTGGAGGCGGAGCTTACGCGGGAGAACATATCAAAGTGCGATCTTGTGCTCATCACGCTCTATCCGCGCGCGGCGATAGATTATTTCGCCGAGACCGCGCCTTATATCGGCGGACATACCGTGGTCATCGACTGCTGCGGCACAAAGCGCGCGGTGTGCGCGGCGTGCTTCCCAATTGCGGCGGCAAACGGCGTTCACTTTCTTGGCGGGCACCCGATGGCAGGCACGCACAACTCCGGCTTCAGGTACGCGCGCGCAGATCTTTATCACGGCGCGCCGATGGTGCTGGTTCCGCCAAATCCGGACGAGCTGGAGCTGATGGAGCGCGCGAAGAAGCTGCTCGCTCCGGCGGGGTTCGGGCGCTTTTCGTTCACAACGGCGGCGGAGCATGACGCGATGATCGCTTTCACCTCGCAGCTGGCGCACGTTGTCTCCAATGCGTATATCAAAAGCCCTGCCGCCGCGCGCCATAAGGGCTTTTCGGCAGGCAGCTACAAGGATATGACGCGCGTGGCATGGCTGAATGCGCCCATGTGGGCGGAGCTTTTTATGGAAAACAGGGATAATCTCCTGCGGGAGATCGATTTCTTTATCGACAGCATGCAGCAGTACCGCGACGCCATTAAAGACGGCGGCACGGCGCGCCTGACGGAGCTTCTGGACGAGGGCAGAAGAATAAAGGCGGAGGTTGACGGACATTGACAAGTATACACGTGAACGCTTCAAGGGAATATGACGTTATAATAGAGCGCGGCATTCTCGACCGCGCCGGGGATGAGCTTCGCCGCGTGAACCCAAACGGAAGGATCGCTGCGATCGTTGCCGGGGAGCGTGTTGCGGCACTCTACGGCGCGCGGCTGGCCGCCTCGCTTGAGCGCGCGGGTTACGGCGCGGTGTCGTTTGTATATCCCGGCGGGGAGAAATATAAAACGCTGGAGACCTATGCCGCACTCATGGATTTCCTCTCGCGCGAGCATTTCACGCGCGGCGATGCCGTCGCCGCGCTCGGCGGCGGCGTTACGGGCGATCTTGCCGGCTTTGCCGCGGCGACGTATCAGCGCGGCGCGGCGTTCGTACAGATCCCGACGACGCTGCTTGCCGCGGTCGATTCCTCCGTCGGCGGGAAAACTGCGGTTGACCTTCCGACCGGGAAAAATCAGGCGGGCTGCTTTTACCAGCCCTGCGCCGTTCTGTGCGATCCGGACACGCTCAAGACCCTGCCTGCGGCGGAGTTTGCCAACGGCTGCGCGGAGATCGTGAAATACGGCGTGCTCGGCGATGCGGCGCTTTTCGCCTCGCTTGAGCGCGACGGCGTCGCGTCTCAGGTTGAGCGCGTTATTGCGCGCTGTGTGGAGATGAAGCGCGATATTGTCGAAGAGGATGAATTTGACACCGGACGGCGGATGCTTTTGAACCTCGGGCACAGCGTCGGGCACGCCATTGAAAAATGCAGCGGCTTTGCCGTGCCGCACGGCAGCGCCGTGGCGGTCGGCATGGTCGTGATAATGCGCGCCGCCGTAAAGCGCGGCATATGCCCCGCCGCGGCGGCGGAGCGCACGGAGAGACTGCTGGCACAGCTCGGGCTGCCGACGTTGACGGTGTATCCCGCGGACGAGCTGAGCCGCGCAATGCTCAGCGACAAGAAGATGACCGGCGAGAGACTCAAGCTCATCGTGCCGGAGGATATAGGGCGCTGCCGCATTGTACCGGCAGCGGCGGACGAGCTGACGGGCTGGCTCAGGGACGGAGGAATAGTGTGAACACTGTTGTCAGACACGGCGCGCGGACAGGGCGCGTGCTCATTCCCGCGTCCAAGTCACAGGCGCACCGGCTGCTCATCTGCGCCGCGCTCGGCGAAAGGGAGTGTACGCTCCGCTGCGCGGGCGCATCGAATGACATTGCCGCCACTGTGCGCTGCCTTAACGCGCTGGGCGCGGATATAAGCATCGACGGGGAGCTTATCCGCGTCCGCCCGATAGAGACCGTGCCGCGCGGCATATGCCGCCTTCCCTGCGGGGAGAGCGGATCGACGCTGCGCTTTCTGCTGCCGCTCGTCGGCGCGCTGGGCGCGGACGCCGAGTTTATAATGGAGGGGCGGCTGCCGCAGCGTCCGCTCGCCCCGCTGGACGCGGCGCTTGAAGAGCACGGCATGCGCCTTGTGCGCGACGGCGCGCGGCTTGCGTGCTCCGGGCGGCTTCGCGCGGGAGCATACGCTATCGGCGGCGGCGTCTCCTCGCAGTACATTTCCGGGCTTCTGATGGCGCTGCCGCGGCTTGACGGCGCCAGCACGCTTGAGGTCACGGGGGAGCTGGAATCCGCACCCTATGTCGCCATGACAGAGCGCGCGCTTGACATTGCAGGGTTGAAATATGAAAAGCACGCCAATGCGTATACAGTTCCCGGCGCGCAGCGCGCCGATATGCCGGCGCAGTGCGCCGTGGAGGGGGACTGGTCAAACGCCGCGTTCTTTCTGTGCATGGGCGCGCTTTCAGAGAGGGGCGTGACCGTGGACGGACTGAACCTGTCCTCGCCGCAGGGCGATCGCGCCGTGCTGGACATACTCCGCCGCTTCGGCGCGGATGTCAGAGCGGGCGAAGAAGGTGTGACCGTGCGCCGCGCCGCGCTGAGCGGATGCGTCATTGACGCGCGGGAGATCCCGGATCTTATTCCCGTGCTCAGCATCGCCGCCGCCGCAGCGCAGGGCGAAACGCGCATCATAAACGCCGCGCGCCTTCGCCTCAAGGAGTCGGACCGCCTTGCGGTCACGGCGCGGCTCATCACTGCGCTCGGCGGGGATGCTCAGGAGCTTGAGGACGGGCTTATTGTCCGCGGCACGGGCACGCTTGCGGGCGGCACGGCAGACGCCTGCCGCGACCACCGCATTGCGATGTCCGCCGCCGTCGCCGCCTCGCTCAGCCGGGAGGATGTCACCGTCCTCGGCAGCGACTGCGCGGCAAAATCCTACCCCGGCTTCTGGCATGATCTTGACGATCTGGAGGTAACGCAATGAGCAGCAGCTACGGCGAAAATATACGCATCACGATATTCGGGCAGTCGCACTCCGACGCGATAGGCGTGACGATAGAGGGCATACCCGCAGGCGAGCGGGTAGACATGGATGAGCTTCGCCGCTTCATGGAGCGCCGCGCTCCCGGACGCAATGAGTACAGCACGCCCCGCCGGGAGAGCGACGTGCCGGAATTTCTCTGCGGCATTGCCGGCGGCGTTACCTGCGGCGCGCCGCTCACTGCGATAATACGCAACGCCGATACCCGCCCGCAGGATTATGCCGCCCTGCGCGCAGCGCCGCGCCCCGGGCACGCGGACTATACCGCACAGGTGAAGTATGGCGGCGCGCAGGATGCCTCGGGCGGCGGACACTTCTCCGGACGGCTCACGGCGCCGCTGTGCATCGCCGGGGGCATATGCAGGCAGCTTCTTGCGCGCGAGGGTATAGAGATCATCAGCCGAATAAAATCCATTGCCGGCGTTGAGGATGCGGGTGAGCTGACAGCATCCACTGCGGAGAAGGACTTTCCCACGGTGGACGATGCGCGCGGCGCTGAGATGCGCGCGGCGATAGCGGCTGCACGTGCGGAGGGGGACTCCGTCGGCGGCGTGGTGGAATGCGCTGTGCTCGGCGCGCCGCCGGGACTGGGCGACCCCATGTTCGCCGGCATGGAAAACCGCATTGCCGCCGCCGTGTTCGCAATTCCCGCCGTCAAGGGTGTGGAATTCGGCGCGGGCTTTGCCGCCGCGTCTATGCGCGGCAGCGAGAATAACGACGCTTTCGCGGTCAATGACGGCGCGGTGGTCACCGTGACGAACAACTGCGGCGGTATACTCGGCGGCATTACGGACGGCATGCCCGTCGTTTTCCGCGCCGCCGTAAAGCCGACGCCGTCGATAGCCAAAAGACAGCGCAGCGTGGATATGACCGCGCTGAGAGACGAAGATATAGAGATAACCGGCAGGCACGACCCATGCATTGTGCCGCGCGCCGTGCCATGCATTGAAGCGGCGGCGGCTCTCGCCGTATACGATGCGCTCCTCGGGCGCAGAAAGGAGACAAAATGGATCTGACAGATTATCGCAGAGAGATGGATGCGGCGGACGAACAGCTTCTTGCGGCGTTTGAAAAACGCATGGAGATCGCGCAGCGTATCGCGGAGTATAAGCGCGACAATGCGCTTCCCGTGCTCGACGCGAAGCGTGAGCAGCAGAAGCTGCGCGCCGTTGCGGAGAAGGTGCCGGAGGAGCTGAGCGAATACGCCGTGACGCTCTACTCTCTGCTCATGGAGCTCAGCCGCAGCAGCCAGACGCGCATTATCGGAACAAAAAGCACGCTTCCTGCGGAGATAGAGCACGCTATCAAAACCACGCCCCCGCTTTTCCCGGAAAATGTCCCGGTGGCGTGTCAGGGCGTGGAGGGCGCATATTCAGAGCTCGCGTGCGAGCGGCTTTTCAAAATGCCGAACATTTTTTTCTGCTCCAGCTTCGACGCGGTGTTCTCCGCCGTGGAGAGCGGCTTCTGCCGCTACGGCATCGTCCCGCTGGAAAACAGCACGGCGGGCTCTGTCAACGCCGTGTACGATCTCATGATGAAGCATGATTTCCGTATCGTCCGCTCCGTGCGCATCAAGGTCGATCACAATCTTCTTGTCCGCCCCGGCACGAAGCTGGAGGATATAAAAGAAATATACTCCCACGAGCAGGCGATAAGCCAGTGCGCGGCGTTCCTTGCAACGCTGAAGGGTGTGAAGGTCATCCCCTGCGAGAACACCGCCGCCGCGGCAAAGCTCGTGGCGGAATCGACAAGCGGCGATGCGGCGGCGCTCTCATCAAGAGAATGCATGAAGCTATACGGTCTTGAATGCCTCAGATCCTCCGTGCAGGATCAGGGCAGCAATTTCACCCGCTTCATCTGCATTTCCAAAAATCTCGAGATATACCCCGGCGCGGACAGAACAAGCCTCATGATGACTCTGCCGCATAAAGCAGGCTCGCTCTACAAGGTGCTCTCGCGCTTTTATGCCCTTGGCATAAACCTCAACAAACTCGAAAGCAGGCCGCTGCCGGACAGGAATTTTGAATTCATGTTCTATTTCGATCTCGATACCTCGGTCTATTCGCCGCAGTTTATGCTTTTGATGGGCGAGCTTTCCGACGTGTGCGACAGCTTTGCCTACCTTGGCAGCTACAGCGAGGTGGTGTGATGGATAATAAGCCAAAATGCGGTCTGCTTGGCGAAAAGCTTGGGCACAGCTATTCGCCTGAGATACACGCAATGCTTGCCGATTATGAATATAAGCTCTGCGAGTGCGCGCCGGATGAAGTGGAGCATTTCGTCAGGAACGGTGAACTCAGTGGATTCAACGTCACGATTCCGTATAAAAAGACTGTCGCCGCGCTCTGCGACGAGCTTTCGGACATGGCGCGCCGCCTCGGCAGCGTCAACACGGTCGTGCGCCGCGCGGACGGAAGCCTTTACGGCGATAATACGGACGCCTTCGGGTTTGAGAGCCTTGTCTGCCGCAGCGGCATAGACGTGCGCGGGAAGAAAGCGGTCGTGCTCGGCAGCGGCGGTGCGTCCGTCACGGTGTGCGCCGTGCTGGAGAAGCTGGGCGCGCAGAGCGTGCGCGTGCTGTCGCGCCGCGGCGGCGCGGATTACGGCGATCTTGCGCCTTACAGCGACGCTCAAATCATCGTCAACGCAACGCCTGTTGGGATGTACCCCAAAAACGGCGCGGCGGCGGTAGATTTGCGCGATTTTCCGCAGTGTGAGGGCGTGCTGGACGTGGTGTATAACCCCGCGCGCACCGCGCTCATCCTGCAGGCGGAAGCGCTCGGCATCCGCTGCGAGAGCGGGCTGCATATGCTTGTGGCGCAGGCGAAGCGCTCTGCCGAGCTCTTCACGGGATGCGCCATTCCCGACAGCGAGATCCCGCGCATACGCCGCGCTCTCGCGCGGAATATGCAGAATATCGTCGTCATCGGCATGCCCGGCTGCGGCAAGACCACCGTTGCCGCTGCGCTGGGGGAGAAGCTCGGCAGGGCGGTGTATGACAGCGACGATAAGGTCTTTGAAATGACCGGCGAGACCCCGGAGACTATCATCCGCACATACGGCGAGGCGGAATTTCGCCGCGCGGAGACTGCGGCGCTCGCAGAGCTTGGAAAGCTTTCGGGCGCGGTCATCGCAACAGGCGGCGGCGTTGTCACAAGAGAGGAAAACTACCCTCTTCTGCACCAGAACGGAACAATCGTCTGCCTCAGGCGCGCTCTGGAGCGTCTGCCGGTGGACGGCAGACCCATATCGCAGTCGAGCGATCTCGCCGCGCTGTATGCAAGGCGCAAGCCCATGTACGCGCGCTTTGCCGACGTTACTGTGAACAACAACGGCACCCTGGACGAAACGCTGCGCGCAGTGATGGAAGCAATAGGGTGAAAATATATAAAGGCAAAGAGCCGTGGAATGCTGCCGCAGCGCTTTGCCTTTTCGCTTATGTTTTTTCAGTTTTTAATATCTTGAGGTACGCTTTTCCGAGCATACTGTAGAACAGCCTTATCAGCTTTGCAAAGCCATAGCTGAGCGCGACGAGCCACAGGAAGATAAGCGGAGCGTACTTTGGCGCATAGACGAGCTTTTGACACCACTTATAGCACAAAAGCGTATGCACGAGCCACATACAGGTTGACTCCTCGCCAAACTTTACCAGCAACGGTGTCATAAAAGCGCCGATCCTGGTTTGCACAAGCGCGAGCATACAAACGACAAATACGGCTGCGTTGATAAAGTCATAAGCCAGCCAGTTGAAAGAGTGAATATACAAGAGTCCGCCGAGAACTATCAGAGCTGCCGGAGCAGACAGTGTGCGCCTGGCATGGCAATATTCCTTGGCGGCTGAGAACGTGCCGTGCTTTGCCAGCACCATGCCGAATGCATAAGCGGGGAGCAGCGTTACGGCGGTGTACACCTCCGTCCAGAATAGAGTCTCGGAAAACTCTAAGAGCAAGGGAGTGCGCATGAGCGGAGGAATGATGTAGTATATTACTGCGTTTGCACATACCAGCCACAGCAGACTCGACTGCAGCGATGCGTTCCGCCTGTCGGCAAATCTGACGATGAGCGGGGAGCAGACTGTCAGAACGGCAAACGGAGTAACGAACCACCACTCGTTGCAGTAAGTAAAGTGCAGTCCGAGAAAGGAATATATCAGATCCGCGAAAAACGGACTTGCGTGCGGCAGACCGAGCAGAAGCGACACGGGCACGGCAATGACAAAAACCTTCCAATATGAAATGTACAGCTGGGAAAGGTGACTACCGACAAGCTCTGAGCGGTTTTTTGTATGTGTAATGGATAAATATGTACCGTAGCCGCCAAGCAGAGTGAACAGCGCGACGCATATCTTGCCAAAATTGGCAATGAACATAGCGGCATTCGTCCCATTTATAAACGGCATCGATACATAGCTCGCTCCGTTCAGCCTGTCAGGGAAAGCAAACAGATGGTGGCAGAGCATGAGCAGTATGGCAATGCCCTTCATTATCTTTGTGTCCTGCTTCGTGAATTCCATAGTGTATTCACACCTCCGACCTGGGTCTTGAAAGCCGTAAACACATTGTGCCCAGCCATTTCCACAGCAGCCTTATCAGCTTTGCAGAGCCATAGCTGAGCGCGACGAGCCACAGAAGGATAAGCGGAGAATATTTCGGCGCGTAAACGAGCCGCTGAAGCCAGTAGTAACAGAAAAACGTGTGCACGAGCCACATTATGGCGGACTCTTCTCCCAGCTTTTCCAGAACCCTGCCCGCGAGCGTCATCAGCTTTGTGGGCAGAAGCACGGTCACGCACATGAGGAACGCCACTGCTGGAATGAAGTTGAAATATTTGGAGCTGTGCGCGCGGATGATGAACACCGCGCACATTCCGGCGATGGCGGCAGCACACCATAACGCCCGCCCGCCGAGCCTTTCCTTTATGCGCGAGAGAACATCCCAGCGCGCAAAGATCACGCCCGTGAGGAAAGCCGGCAGAATCTCCAGCACCTCTTTTGTCCGCGCCCAGAACACGGTGGAGGAGAAGCCGGTAAATACATTCAGCTCCATCACATAAGGAACGATATATACGATTACTGCGTTGAGAATTATCACGAGGAAGAGGTCAATATAAAGCCCGGCGTTGGGGCGCTCGGCAAAGCGCTTTATCGCGGGGAAAAGCACCAGCAGCACTGTGAACGGCAGCACAAACCACCACTCGCTGTTGAACGAAAAGCTCAGTCCGAGAAAGTTATAAACGATGTCGTACATTATCAGCGAGCGCCGGTAAAACAGGGTCTTGTACACTACAACGGGCAGACACACGAAAAAGACCATCCAGTAGGTCTTATAAAGGCTTTTGATGTGGCGCGCGGCAAGGGCGGCGCTGCTTTCGCCGCGCAGTGAGGAGCGGTAGAGCCCATACCCGCTGAGAAAAGTGAATATCGGCAGGCAGATGCACCCGAACGCGCCAAGGCACACGGAAAGGTTTGTGTCGTTGAAATACCACAGCGACACGAATTGACCATCCAGCACCCGTTCGGGGAAAGCGAACAGATGATGATAGAGCATGAGCAGTATGGCAATGCCCTTGAATATCTTTGTATCCTGCCTGGTAAACTCCACGCGGTTGACCTCCAATGCGATATAACGCCAATATATCGCAAATTTTAGCATATTGCATGCCATGTTGCAAGCGCGGAGGCGGATTTTTGTCAAAAGATTTCACCGGACTGCGGCGAATGATTGCAAGCGGCGGCATATTGGAGTAAAATATGACGCAGAAAAACACACGTGCACATGAAATGGGGGCGGGAGTATGCACACATATAAGCTGACACTGTGCTATGACGGCGGGCGTTACAGCGGATGGCAGAGACAGGGAAACACGGACAACACCATACAGGCCAGAGTCGAGGCGGCGCTGGGACGCGCGCTGGGAACGGAGACGGAGGCCGCAGGCTCGGGACGCACGGACGCGGGCGTGCATGCCAGAGCGCAGGCGTGCTCTTTCCACACGGAGCACACGCTCGACTGCGCCGCCGCGCTGGAGGCGCTGCGCGAGGCTCTGCCGGAGGACATCGGCGCGCTCAAGCTGGAAGAGACCGCGCCGCGTTTCCATGCAAGACTCAGCTGCCGTGAGAAGACCTACGTCTACCGCGTGTGGAACAGCACCGCACCGAATGTGTTTGAACGGCGGTATATGTACCGCTTCACGCCGCAGCTGGACGTGACCGCAATGCGCCGCGCGGCTGCCGCTCTCTGCGGCGAGCATGATTTCACGGCGTTCTGCGCCAACAGGCACATGAAAAAATCCGCCGTGCGCCGCATGAAGAGCATCGACGTGGAGCGCCGCGGCGATGAGGTGCGGATAGCGATGACCGGCGACGGGTTTTTGTACAACATGGCGCGCATCATCGCCGGAACGCTTCTGGAGGTCGGCACGCACCGGCGCGCGGCGGAGGATGTGGAGGCTGTACTCGCTTCGCGCGAGCGCGCCAACGCGGGCTTCACCGCGCCCGCGCAGGGGCTGACGCTGTGGGAAGTAAGATACTGACGGCGCACGGCGCGAGGCCCGCGCGAAAAAAAGTGAAAATAGTTGTTGACATTGGGGAAGAATGTTGCTAAAATAAATCGTCTCAATTGGATAGTCGATATATCCGAAGCAAGATAACGACCGCTGTGCCGCGCGCACAGCCAAGGCCACACGGACAGCCGGGTCGAATGCCGATTTTCCGCGGAATGCGGCGGCAACTTCTGTTGCCTTATTGATTTAGCGGGGCGCTCCCCCGCGTGGGCTTGGTAAAGGGGCTCAAATTTTATAAGTTGGTTACTATAAACCAGTGCTGCACAGCATACAAACTTGTGAAATGGTCAATAAGAGTAGTAAAAGTAGTTTCTTGCTATATAGACTCTCAAACCAATTGGGATAGCTATCCCGGCGTATATCTGCCGGGGGGATTCTATACCTGCCGCAATGATGACGTATGCCATGTGCATGCGTCATTTTTATTTTGAGCAGCCGTATGATGCGCTTTTTTCGCGGCAGCTCTCGGGGGGAAAGAATATGAAAAAGATAATCGAGCTGAAAAACGTCACAAAATCCTTTGACGGCGAGACCGTGCTGGACAACATCAATCTTGACATTTATGACAATGAGTTTGTCACGCTGCTGGGTCCCTCCGGCTGCGGCAAGACCACGACGCTGCGCCTCATCGGCGGCTTCGAGACGCCCGACAGCGGCGATGTGCTGTTCATGGGCGAGAGGATAAACGACGTGCCGCCTTATAAGCGCAATGTCAACACCGTTTTTCAGCGCTATGCGCTTTTCCCGCACCTGAACGTGTATGAAAACGTCGCTTTTCCGCTGCGGGAGAGGAAGGCAGCGCATGGGGAGATAGCCGAGCGCGTGCATGAGATGCTGGCGATGGTCGCGCTGACGGGGTTTGAAAACCGCAGCGTCACCAGCCTTTCCGGCGGTCAGCAGCAGCGCGTCGCAATTGCGCGCGCGCTCATAAGCAGCCCGAAGGTGCTGCTGCTGGACGAGCCGCTCGCGGCGCTCGACCTTAAGCTGCGCAAGGACATGCAGGCGGAGTTGAAAAAAATACAGAAGGCGACGGGGATAACCTTTGTGTTTGTCACGCATGACCAGGAGGAAGCGCTGAGCATGTCCGACACGGTGATCGTCATGTCCGAGGGACGCATCCAGCAGATAGGCACGCCCATCGACATATATAACGAGCCGCAGAACGCTTTCGTGGCAGACTTCATCGGCGAGAGCAATATTGTAGACGGCGTGATGCTCGCAGATTACACTGTCGCATTTTCCGGGCAGACGTTCGAGTGCGTTGACTCCGGCTTTGAAAAGCGCGAGGCGGTGGATGTGGTCATACGTCCGGAGGATGTGGACATTGTGCCGGAGGAGCGCGGAATGCTGCGCGGCGTGGTCACGTCCGTTACCTTCCTCGGCGTTCACTATGAGATAATCGTGGACATCGACGGCTTCAAATGGATGATCCAGACAACGGACTTTGTAGATGTGGACGAGCATATCGGTCTATACATCGAGCCTGACGCGATACATATAATGAAGAAATCCGAATATTCCGGTATGTACGGCGACTACTCGTCATTCTCCAACGAGCTTGACGAGCTGAGCGATGCGGAAAGTGAGAGCGAAGAATGAACGCAAATGCCAATGCCCGCCGCGCGGGGCTTATCCAGCGTCTTGCTCTTGCACCGTACTCGGTGTGGGCGGTGTTTTTCATCGTTGTGCCGCTCTTCTTTGTGGCGTATTACGCCTTTACCGACAATAATTTCAATTTCACCCTTGACAATGTCACGCGTTTTTTCACCGCAACCTCAGCGACGGACGCGGGCGAGGTGCATACGTATATCGTCATCTTCCTGCGCTCACTGAAGCTTGCCGTTATCTCGACGTTCATCTGCCTGCTGTTCGGCTACCCGATGGCGTATATCATCGCGCGCGCTGAGGCGAGAACGCAGAAGATAATGATAACTCTCATCATGATACCCATGTGGATGAACTTCCTCATCCGCACATATGCATGGATGACCATTTTGCAGGACACCGGCATCCTCAACGGCTTCCTCTCCGCGCTGGGGCTGGGGCGCATCCATGTCATCGGCACGGAGGCGGCGGTTGTCGTAGGCATGGTGTATGACTATTTTCCGTATATGATACTGCCGATATATTCCATCATGGCAAAGATGGACACGCGCCTTATCGAGGCGGCGCGCGACCTCGGCTGCAACAGCGCGGGCGTTCTGCGCCGTGTGGTATGGCCGCTGAGCCTGCCGGGCGTTATCTCGGGCATCAACATGGTGCTCATCCCGTCCATCTCCACGTTCTATATTTCCCAGAAGCTCGGCAACGGAAAGTTCTACCTCATCGGTGATGCAATAGAAGGGCAGTACGTTGCCAACAACCTGCACTTTGCCGCGGCGATAGCGTTCATCCTGATGGTGATACTGCTCGCGTGCATGGCGCTGATGCAGCACGCCGCCGCGCGGCGTACTGCGGTGTGAGAGGAGGCAAGGCGTAATGAAAAAAATGTCGAAGGTCTATACGGCGCTGATAATGCTCTTCCTTTTCGCGCCCATCGCGATACTGCTGGTGTTCTCTTTCAACGATGCCAAAAGCCTTTCCGTGTTCTCCGGCTTCTCTCTCAACTGGTACAGGGAGCTGTTCCGCGATGCGGAGACGCTGGGCGCGGTGAGGAATACCCTTGTGCTCGCACTTACTGCGGCGGTGATCTCCACCGTTATGGGCACGGCCGCTGCCGTGGGTATAAATAAGCTCCGCAGCCGCGCGATGCGCGCGGCGATGGACACCGTCACGAATATCCCCATGATAAATCCAGACATCATCACCGGCATATCGCTGATGCTTATGTTTGTGTTCGTGGGGCGGCTGTTCGGCGCGGCGACGAGCCTGAGCTTCTGGACGATGCTCATCGCGCATGTGACGTTCTGCCTGCCGTACGTAATTTTGCAGGTGCTGCCGAAGCTCCGGCAGATGGACAGGGCGCTGCCCGAGGCGGCGATGGATCTCGGCTGCACTCCGCTGCAGGCGTTCATGAAGGTGGAGATACCGGAGATCATGCCGGGCGTCGTCACGGGCTTTATCATGGCGTTCACGCTCTCGCTCGACGATTTTGTGATAAGCTACTTCACCTCCGGCAACGGGTTTGAAACGCTGCCCATACGTATATACAGCATGACGAAAAAGACCGTCACGCCGAAGATGTACGCGCTGGCGACCATCATCTTCTTCGTCATTCTCGCCCTTCTCATTCTCACAAATCTCGTCGATGACGAAGCGAAGCCCAGAAAGGCAAAGCGCGCGCGTGCACACACCGAGCGTGCGGCGGCGGGCGTCATCGGCGGCGTTCTCGTCGCGGCGGGCATTGCGGTGTTCGTCCTCGGCGGACGCGGCACGCAGGAGCTGAATGTCTACAACTGGGGCGAATATATATCCGACGGGTCTGATGATTCGCTCAACACCATAGAGGCTTTTGAGCAGTGGTATGAAGAGACCTACGGCAGAAAGGTCAAGGTCAATTACACCACCTTTGCCAGCAACGAGGATATGTACGCCAAGCTTTCCTCCGGCGCCGTTAGCTTCGACGTGGTCATCCCGTCAGACTATATGATCGCGCGTATGAGGGACGAGGGAATGCTCCTTCCGCTCGACTTTGACAATATCCCCAACTATGCCAATATTGACGAAAGCTTCCGCGGGCTGTTCTATGACCCGGACGATATGTACACCGTGCCGTATACCTATGGTGTTGTCGGCATTATATATAACGCTGCGGTCGTCGATCCTGCGGACGCGCAGGATTGGGATCTCATGTGGAATGAAAAATACGCCGGGGAAATACTCCAGTTCAACAACTCCCGCGACGCCTTTGCTACGGCGCAGTACAAGCTCGGTCTCGACGTCAACAGCACCGACCGCGCCACGTGGGATGCTGCGCTTGCCGAGCTCAAGCGCCAATCCCCGCTCGTGAAGAGCTACGTCATGGACGAGGTATACAATATGATGGAATCCGGCGAGGCGGCGATAGCGGCGTACTACGCGGGGGACTACTTCACGATGCTCGACGCACAGGCGGAGGGCGTTGATCTCCGGTTCTACTATCCGGAGCGCACCAATTATTTCATTGACGCCATGTGCATCCCGAGCTGCGCGCAGAACAAGGAGCTTGCCGAAATATTCATCAACTATATGCTCTCGCCAGAGCCCGCCATTGCGAATGCGGAGTACATCTCCTACGCATCGCCCAATTCCGCGGTGTATACTGACGAGGGGTATATTGAAGACATGGGCGAGGACGCGATCGAGATACTCTATCCCGAGATAGACGATTTTGCCGCGCTCTATAACGAGTATGCATACCGCACGCTCGATGACTCCATGCTCGACTACGTCAACTCCCTCTGGGAGACGCTGAAAATAAACTGAACAATATACAAAAAATGCTCTCAGGGTTCGTCTCTGAGAGTATTTTTGTATATTCAGGGGATAATATCAGCATTAACTTGTTAAGCGAGGTAATGCCATGAAAAAGCTCGGCAGGCAGACGGCAGAGCTGGAAAGCCGCCCATGCGCCGCGGCTTCCGCGGCTGTGGTGGGCAAGCGCGAAGGGGAAGGACCGCTCGGCGCGTGCTTTGACTATGTCTCCGCAGACTCATACTTTGGAGAAAAAAGCTGGGAAGCGGCGGAGAGCCACATGATCCGCCATGCGTTCACGCTCGCCTGCACAAGGGCAGGCGTATCGGCAGAGACGCTGGACATCATCATCTCCGGCGATCTTCTCAACCAGTGCGTCAGCACGGCGTTTGCCATGAAAGACACCGGCGCGCCGTACTTCGGCGTGTACGGCGCGTGCTCTACCATGGCAGAATCGCTGGCGCTGGCGGGAATGCTCACGGATGGCGGCTATGCTCGCGCGGCGTGCGCCGTGACCGGTTCGCACTTCTGCACGGCAGAGCGGCAGTACCGCTTCCCGCTGGAATACGGCGGCCAGCGCCCGCCGACGTCGCAATGGACCGTGACGGGCGCTGGCGCGGTGATAGTGAAGGCGCAGGGACACGGTGTACGCCTCACGCATGTGACCGCCGGGAGGATTGTCGATGCGGGCATCAGCGACGCGAACAACATGGGCGCGGCAATGGCGCCTGCGGCGTATGACACGCTCCGCGCCCACTTTGCAGACACCGGGCGCGCCCCTGAATTTTACGATGCCATCTTCACCGGCGATCTCGGCGCTCTGGGGCATGATATACTTCAGTCGCTCTTCGCCTCGGACGGCGTGAAGCTCGGCGCACGGTATATGGACTGCGGCGTGCTCGTCTACGATCTGCGCACGCAGGATGTGCATGCGGGCGGCTCGGGCTGCGGATGCAGTGCGAGCGTGCTGTGCGCACACATTCTGCCTGCGATGCAGCGCGGTGTTTGGAAGCGCGTGCTCTTTGCGGCGACGGGCGCGCTCATGAGCCAGACAAGCGCGCAGCAGGGGCAGAGCATCCCCGGCATCTGCCATGCTGTGGCGCTGGAAAGTGAGGCGTGATGTATGGGGAGCATAATGGACTATATAAAGGCGTTCGCCGTGGGCGGGATGCTGTGCGTTATCGGGCAGGTGCTCATCGACTGCACGAAGCTCACCCCGGCGCGCATCCTCACAAGCTACGTCGTCGCGGGCGTGGTGCTTGGCGCAATGGGGATATATCAGCCGCTTGCGGACTTTGCGCTCGCAGGGGCAAGCGTGCCGCTGACGGGCTTCGGCAATGCGCTGGCAAAAGGCGTGCGCGAGGCGGTGGCGGAATCGGGGCTGCTGGGCGCGTTCACGGGAGGGCTGACCGCCTGCGCGGGCGGCATCTGCGCGGCTGTGTTCTTTGCGCTGATAACGGCGCTTGTATTTCGGGCGAAGGATAAGAATAAATAGTGAAGCTATAATGGGCGGTATCAGACTGTAAAAAACAAAGCTTTAAGGTCAGATAAGAGAGCCGCGGGGGAGCTTGAGGGGGCAAGACCCGCCTCAAATCGGATAAACTGCCGTCGAAAGCCTTGATATATCAAGGCTTTCGGTAACAGCATTTTGAACATTTTCAAAATGCTCGGCGGAAAGCGCGGTCAAAATAGTCCTGTGAGGACTTTTTTGACAAGCTGGCGGTATACCCTGTACGCGATCATGCCTTAAAGTCTGTTTCGCTCACGAGCGCAGAACCTATGATCAGCGCCGCGCCCGCAAGAGCGAGAGGTGAAAGCTGCTCATGCAGCACGGCGGCGGAAAGAACCAGAGCAAAAACAGGGTCAATATAGCTCAGAACAGCGATGGACTGCGCTCTCAGACGCTGCATGCAGCCGAAGTACAGCACATACGCTATCCCTGTATGCACAATGCCTATCACCAGAACCATCACCACGGATCTTGAGTCCAGGGCTGTAAATTCGCCGGCTCCCGCAGCGATGACGCGCGGAACAAGGACGAGCGCGGCGGATGCAAGCTGCACAAGCGTCTTCTGGTATGCGTCGTCCACCTGCACCTTTTTATTCAGAATGATGACCGCGGCATACAGCGCTGCCGCACAGAGAGCACAGAATATGCCGTTTACGTCCTGCGCGTCTGACTGTGATTCCTCTGCCACACCCGAAACGAATATCATGCCCACTATAGCCGCAGCCGCGCAGAAGAGCTTCTTCACAGTCAGCTTTTCCTTGAAAAAGACAGGAGAGAGAAAAATCAAGATCGTCGGCTGCATATAGTAACACAGGGTTGCCCTGGCAACGGAGGTGTATCTGTACGCCTCGAACAGCAGCAGCCAGTTCATTCCCATTATCGCGCCGGTCACAGCAAGCCAGAGCAGCTTCCCTGCGGAAAGCCTTTCCGGTCTGCGCCCTGTTGCCGCAATAAAAATGAGCAGAAAGAGACTGCCCATCAATCCACGCGAAAAAGCGAGCATCTCAGAAGACAGGGGAATGTATTTTCTGAAAATACCTATTGTGCCGAAAATCAGCATAGAGGTAATCATCATGATATAAGCCTTCGTGTTTTTCTCCTGCATTGCAGCGTGTCTCCTCCATGGTGAATAATACCACAGCGCCTCCGGGAAGTTCCGGAGGCGCTTTGTGCTTACTTGGTGCTTATATGTTGTGCCTGCCTTTTTCAGTCGCCCATGCAGATGCCGATGTCGCGCGCGACCTGGATGATGGGATGATCAATTGGCAAAAACTTCGTCTTGCTCGCAGCGTCATCGAGCGGAATGGAGCATATCTCGCCGTTCTGGATGGCGACCATGCGCCCGTACTGCTTGTTGATGATGAGATCGGCGGCGGCAGTGCCGAACTGTGTGGCGAGCACGCGGTCATACGGGCAAGGGGGACCTCCCCTCTGATAGTGCCCAGGGACGGTCACGCGGGTCTCCTGCCCGGTGAGCGCCTCCAGCTCCGCCGCGAGCGCGTAGGACACGGTGGGGTAGTGGCTGTCCTCCCTCTTTTTGCGGCTTGCCTCCTCGTCGAGCTTTACATCATCCACGGAAACCGCGCCCTCGGCGCACGCGATGATGGAAAAGCCGCGCCCGGCTCTGTCGCGGCGGGCGATAAGCTCGGCGATCCTGTTCACGTCATAGGGTATCTCGGGGATGAGGATGGCGTCTGCGCCGCTGGCGATGCCCGCATGCAGCGTCAGCCAGCCCGCGTCGCGCCCCATAAGCTCCACAACGAAGGTGCGCCCGTGGGAGCACGCGGTGGAATGGATATAGTCAATGACGTTCGTGGCGATGTCTACCGCGCTTTGAAAGCCGAAGGTCGTGTCCGTACCCCAGATGTCGTTGTCGATGGTCTTGGGCAGGGTGACGACGTTCATACCCGCGTCGGCAATGAGCTTCGCGCTCTTCTGCGTGCCGTTGCCGCCCATAATGACGAGACAGTCAAGGTTGAGGCGGTTGTAGGTGTCGCGCATGGCGGGGATCATGCTCTCGCCGTTTTCGTCGATGATGTCCTTGCCGGGGATATAGCGCTGGCGCGATGTGCCGAGGATCGTGCCGCCCTCGGTGAGTATGCCGGAGAAGTCCTTCGGCTCCATGAATTTATAGTCGCCGTCGGCAAGACCGCGGTAGCCCGCGTACATGCCGAATATTTCAACGTTATTTTCAAGCTTTTGAAACAGAGCCTTGCCGACGCCGCGTATTGCCGCGTTGAGACCCTGACAATCGCCGCCGCTTGTGACGATGGCGACGCGCGTCATTCTCTTCATTGCTTCTACCTCCTGTTATTTCATGCTATATTATGTTACATAGCGCCGAAAAAAGCAACTGTGAATTCATACAGTTTCGGCGAAATAACGGCGCTTGAAATGAATGCGGGATTGCTATTTTAGCCATACCGTGATAAAATCAGGCTATGAAAATAAACATATGCAAGGAGTATATGCAATGACGCAGCCGATACAGCCCAATGACGTCAAATGGAGCGACGACGCGGAGTGGGAGGAATTCAAAAAACAGGCCGTACAGGATGAGCTGTACTATAACGGTCCGGGAGATCTTCTCGACACGGCGGAGGGGAGGGCAAAGTTCTGCCGATTGAACGACACAACCGTATTCCAGAAGCCGGATCCGCAGTACCCCGGGAATAAAATATGGGTGTTCAACAACAAGGGACAGGGTCTTGTCGTGAAAAAGCGCAGCCGCGTAGACCCGGCGCTTATGGAGAACGTCGAGTATGACGCGGCGGGATGCGAGCTGAGCCGTTCCTACGAACCCGCATAAAACTCCATGCAGAAACGCTGCACAACGAAAAACTGCATATGCCATTGCATGAAGTTTTTGTGCATCATTTCTGATTTTGACATGATTTTACATAACCGAAAAGAGTGCCGTCGGGCACTCTTTTCGGGCGATTTTTTTATGCAGGCTTTACTTGACTATCTCGTTTATCTTTGCTTCTATCTGCTTTGCAACGTCTTCCGGCAGAATTTTCTTGCTAACGACGAGATCGAAAATCTCCCCGCAGCTCTTCTTATTGAAAAGCTTTATCGGGTATTTCATCAACGCGGGGGCAAGCTCCTTGATGACGGCGACGGTCTTGGGGTTGTCAAAGCACTCTTTGACGGTCATGCTTCTGAAATCCATGGTGAGTCCTCCAAATATAAATTTACCGATCAGGATGCTGCTATTTTACCATCAGCCGCCCGCCGCGTCAACTGCCGTTTCGCCGCCGCGATACAGATCCAGAGCGTCGCTCTTATAAAAATACGTATTGCCGAGCAGACGGTCGCAGAACATTGCATATACGCCGTCCGCCGGATAGTCCGTCAGCAGCACGACCGACGGCTCAAGCATCCGCTCGCCCAGCAGCAGCCGCAGCGCAACGCGCACACACTCCGCCGACGGCTCGCGGCAGGCGTCGAACGCATGTGTATCCACGGCGTTCACCTGACCTGATTGACAGATAACGCCCTCGATGCTGTTTGGATACTCGGGCGAGGCAACGCGGTTGAGCACGACCTCACCCGCACACAGCCGAAGCTCGTCCGAGCAGCGGTAGCTGCCGTATTTGAGGTATATGTAGCGGGAGAGAGTATAAAGATCATCGAACGACACGGGAACATAGCCGGCGCTCTTACCCTGGCTGAGCTCACGCAGAGATTCTGCGCTGTGCCCGGCTCGCACATCGCCGCATGCCGCCGCGCGTACCATCGCGTCCAGATAGTCCGGTTCAGGCTCGGGCAGCGTCTGCGCGCAGGTCGTCAGGCACAGCGCAGCGGCGAGCGCCATAAGAAGGATGAATAGCTTTTTCACCTTGTCCACCTCCAAGCCTACTATATCCGCTTGGCGGTGCGAAAAGTGTCATATCAGGGCGGGGAATTGCCGGAAGTCGATAAAGAATAAAAAAGCGGAGGGAGCAGCTGCCCGCAGGGGGTGAAGCTGCTCCCTCCGCTTTTTCACTATGCGGAGCAAAGATATATACATTCACATAATAGCCAGAAACATTGCACAAAATATAAACATCTTTTTTGTATAATATATATCAAGAGTTTGTGAGCACATACAAAATACCGAGCATAATCGACAAAGAAAACGCAAAATCGCTGAAAAATAGCAAAACCAGACCAAATGTGTTGACATCTGCGTATAAAAGTATATACTTTTATACGCAGATAGGTATATGTTTTATGCTTGGGTATCCAAAGATTTTTTAGAAGTCACAGCGCGAAGGTGAAGAGCGGAACATTACGCAGATCGTTGGGACAAACCGTGTAAACAGTGCTCAAAAGCTGCATGTTCTCGTCAAATATATCCTCATCCCATATCTGCATGTGCGGCGGGTTGCCGAGAAGCTGGCACGCACCCTCAAGAAACGGATGGAGCGGCGTGTTGACATATATCTTTATAAATTTCGGCGTGACGTTGATTTTCGCCTTGAGGTAGTCAAAAACAAAGTGGGCGCTCAGATAATCCAGTGTGGGGAGTATATTTACTCCGCCTGTCAGATCAACGGGAATATAGATATAGTCCAGCGATTCCTCTTCGTTCGACGACCATGGGCGTTTGTTTGCAAGCACGATCTCATAGAAATCGGCGTCGGAAGCAAAGCGCCCCTTTTTCAAAAGCTCCTCAGGACCCGGAATAATCCGGAATGAGAGCACCTGATGAACGCGGGCATTGTCCTCAAGCGAAAATTTGACCGCCTTGACAAAGGCGCTGGCCTCGGTCGATGCCGGGGAGGCAGAGGTGACGAATGTGCCGCGCCCGCGCGTGCTGTCCAGAACGCCGGCGACAGACAGCTCTTTAAGAGCCTTGTTCGCGGTCACTCTTGAAACGGAGAACATCTCGGCGATTTCTTTTTCGGTCGGTATCTTGCTGCCCGGTGCAAACTTGCCGGACTTTATAGAATCAAGAATGTAGTTTTTGATCCTTACATATTTAGGCGTATCATTGTCCACGAATTAACAGCTCCTGTCGAAAAAATAATGAAAATCATGGCTGCGCGAAAGATAAAAACATAAATCAGCATCAAAAAATTATAAATACTATTTGCGGATTTGTCAAGTGCAGGCTGCAAATTGTATATATTCAAGGCAAAGATAAATACAAATCAAGGCGTCAGGAGGAATAACATGACAAGAGAAGAGAGAATCAAAGCCGTTTTGAACGGCGGCACGCCTGACCGTGTTCCTGTCAGCGTGTGGATGCACATGAGCCAGTACGATCAGGATCCGAGATCGCTTGCGGAAGCGATGGTGGATTTCAATCAGGAATTTGACTTTGACTTCATAAAGATGATGCCGTTCGGCGCGTACACAACGCCTGACTGGGGCGCAAAGCTCAATATCTTCTGCGACAAGTATGAAGAGGTGGAGATTGCAGCGCCCGGCGTGTGCACGAAAGAGGACTACCTGCGCATGGAGCCGCTGCCGGCAATATACGGCACGTGGGGAAAGACCCTTCAGCTCAGCCAGTGGCTCGCAAGAGAGCTGGAAAAGAGAAACATCAAGGACACGCCTTTCCTCCAGACGATTTTTAGCCCTATGACCACGCTCAAAAAGCTGACAGGCAACAAGGTTTTCGCCGATATGTGCGAATGCCCGGAGGTCGTGCATCAGGCGCTTGAGGTCATTACCGAAACAACGATAAACTTCGTGAAGGCAAATATTGACGTCGGCGTGAGCGGCTTCTTCTTTGCAACTCAGTGCGCGACGTATGATCTCATGACGGATGTGACGTTCGCAGAATTCTGCAAGCCGTACGATCTGCGTGTGATTGATGCATACAAGGATAAGACATGGTTCAACGTCATGCATATCCACGGCGACAACATCATGTTCGACACTGCAAGCCTCTACCCCATAGACGTGCTCAACTGGCATGACAGACAGGGCGGTCCTCTCATGAGCGCGGCGAAGGAGCTCAGCGGGAAGGTATTCCTCGGCGGTCTGCGCGAGGGTCCCGCGATAGTAGACGGTCATCTTGTTTACGACAGCATAATGGCTCAGCGCGGTGAAGCGCCAAAGATGATAGAGGCGCATATACACGAGGCTATGGACATGATGGACGGACGCCGGCTGATCGTAGGTCCGGGCTGCGTTGCCGACCCCAAGTCAACGAAAGAAAACATCCACGCTGTCAGACACGCCGTAGAGACGTGGAGACGGTAAAAAGCGCGTTATGAGCAACAAGCAAAAGGCAATACTGCTTATGCTGCTGTCAACGCTCAGCTTCAGCGTAATGCAGCTTATTGTAAAGCTGTCGTCGGGGGATATACCGACGATGGAGCAGGTTTTTGCAAGAAACTTCGTCACGCTCATCTTCGGCTTTGTGATGGCGCGGCGCGTGAAAGCGCCGCTGTGCGGTCACAGCGGCAGCAGGCTGCTCCTGCTGGGGCGCGCGGTGTGCGGGTACATCGGCGTTGCGGGGTATTTTTATGCCACAACGAACATGAACGTTGCCGACGCCAGTCTCCTGCACCGCAGCTCGCCGTTTTTTGTGATGCTCTTTTCGGCGATGTTTCTCAAAAACCGTCTGGGGTGGAAGCAGATCACGGCGCTGCTTCTTGCGTTTGGCGGCGCGGTGCTTGTCATAGATCCAAGCTTCCGCTCGGATCTTCTCCCTGCGGCGGCGGGGCTTGCGTCCGCGGCAGGTGCGGGCGCGGCGTATGTTATCATAAATGCGCTGCGCGGCAGAGAGAATAACGCCACGATCATTTTCGCGTTCTCGGCGGTGTCGTGCCTTTTGAGCGTTGTTTTCGGCTTTGGCAGCTTCATTATGCCAAGCGGAAGCGACTGGCTTATGCTGGCGGGGATCGGCGTTTTTGCCGGAGCCGGTCAGGTGCTCCTGACGTCGGCATACAAAATGACAGAGCCGGGAGAGGTCAGCATAATCAACTACACGGGGATACTTTTTTCCGCTCTTTTCGGCACGGCATTCCTCAATGAAACGCTCGGCGTGAGAAGCATATGCGGCATGGCGCTCATCTTTTCCGCGGCGCTGGTGGTCTATTTTGCTAAGGAAAGCAGGAATAAGCCTGCGAATAACAATACGGTTTCCGGAGGAGAAAAATGAAAAGAACAGACAGAGAATATCAGGATTGCGTAAAAATACTGCATGAAGAGCTGCTCCCGGCGATGGGCTGCACCGAGCCTATTGCGGTTGCATACTGCGCATGCGTTGCCAGGGATCATCTCCGCGGCAGCGTTGAGCGCGTGAAGGTGGAGGCGAGCGGCAACATCATCAAGAACGTCAAGAGCGTTGTCGTCCCCAACACGGACGGGCTCCGCGGCATACCTGCCGCAGCGGCGGCCGGCATAGTCGCAGGCGATGCCAAGCGCGTGCTCGAGGTCATCGCGGACGTTACGGAGGCGCAGAAAGAGGAAATACGCAAATTCCTTGATAAGACTCCCATTGAAGTCGATATTGCGGACAGCAACCTTGTCTTTGACATCGTGGTCACCCTCTACTCCGGCGAGCACTATTCAAAGGTGCGCATCGCCAATTATCACACGAATATCGTCCTCATTGAAAGCGACGGCGAAATACTCGAAAAGCAGCCCGTCAAAGACAGCAGCGAGGAGGGGCTGACCGACAGAAGCTTCCTCACGGTTGAAAAGATACTCGACTTTGCCAACACCGTGGATCTTGCCGACGTGCATGACGTTATCAAGCGCCAGATAGATTACAACATGGCAATATCCGCAGAGGGTCTGCGCGGAAACTATGGCGCAAACATAGGCTCTGTTCTTCTCAAGTGCGAAGGCGATGACGTCCGCACGAGGGCAAAGGCCAGCGCGGCGGCCGGCTCCGACGCGAGAATGAGCGGCTGCGAGCTGCCCGTTGTCATAAATTCCGGCAGCGGCAATCAGGGCATCACGGCGTCCGTGCCGGTGGTCATATATGCGCAGGATATGGGCGTTGGCGAGGAAAAAATGTACCGCGCGCTTGTGCTGTCCAATATGCTCGGCATCCATCAGAAAACCAGCATAGGTCGTCTCTCGGCGTACTGCGGCGCGATAAGCGCGGGCGCTGCGGCAGGCGCAGCTATCGCTTATCTCAAGGACGGCAGCCTCAATGCGATCAGCCATACTCTGGTGAACGCGCTGGCGATAGTCTCCGGCGTCATCTGCGACGGTGCGAAGGCATCCTGCGCCGGCAAGATCGCGACGGCGGTCGAGGCGGGAATACTCGGCTACGAAATGTACACGCAGGGGCAGCAGATACGCGGCGGAGACGGCATCGTGAAAAAAGGCGTAGAGGAAATGATAAAGAGCGTCGGCTGCCTCGGACGCGACGGTATGCGCGAGACCGACAAGGAGATACTGCGCATCATGCTTACAAAATAAAGAAAACTCCGGTTTGATATGCGCCGTACCGGTACAACAACCCCGGTTTGACTGGCGCTGCACATAGACCGCAGTTTTCGTCAAATACTCAGTGTGCGCGGCTTTCAGTAGGAGAGCGGAGAGCCGCGCAGAATGCGGAAAGGAGCGAGCGGAAGAAAAACTGCACTGTTGTCCCCGGCGTCTATCGTTTATACCATTGAAGATCGCCGCAGATATGCGGCAAAAGCAAACCTGAGGACCGCATAAGCGGTCTAAAAGAAAAAGGAGACAAAAGGTTATGGATCTTAAAAAGGGCCAGGAGATAGAAGCAAAGGCCGAAGCCAAAGAATTTCCAAGCGGTCTTGTTATCATTTGCATTCTCATCCTTGTGGCAGCGCTGCTGACTTATATTATACCCGGCGGCGAATACGTGCGCGAAAAGATCGACGGCAGAGAGGTCGTCGATCCCAACAGCTTCACCTACATAAATAGCACCCCGGCAACGCTGATGGATATTTTCACGGCGATACCCAAGGGCTTTTCCGCAACGAGCTGGATATGCTTCCTCATCCTCATTGTCGGCGGCGCGTTCAGCGTTATCAGCGAGACCGGCGCGATTCAGGGCGCGCTCAACTCTCTGCTCAAAAAGAGCAAGGGTAAGGACGTCTACTTCATTCCTGTCATCGTGCTGCTGTTTTCCATCGTTCCCACGCTTATGGGCACGCTTGAGGCGTATCTTGCCTTCGTTCCGCTGGGCGTCATGCTGGCGCGCTCTATGGGGCTTGATGCACTGGTCGGCATAGCCATTACGGTTTGCGCCGGCGGTGCGGGTCTTGCCAGCGGCATAACCAACCCCTTCAACATCGGCGTTGCGCAGGGCCTGGTCGGGCTTCCGGTGTTCTCTGCAATCTGGCTGAGAATTCTTGCCTTCGTCGGCTTCAACTGCTCCGTTTCGTTCTGGACGGTCAAGTATGCGATCAGAGTGAAGAAGGATCCGCGCAACAGCTGGATCTACGACGTGGAGCAGAAGGCGGCTAAGGACGGCACCGTGGAAATGCCCGAGTTTACCGGACGTCATAAGCTTGTGCTTCTCACCGTTCTTGCCGGCATGAGCTTTATCATATACACCGCACTCTCCGGAGGAGATTTCAAAAACGGCATTCCTGCTGTGTTCCTCATGATGCTGGTCATTGTCGCGGTCATAATGGGCTATTCCCCCAATGAGACCTTCCGCCGCTTCTGCAAGGGCGCGCAGGGCGTTGTCGGCGGCGTGCTCGTTGTCGGCTTTGCAAAGGCCATTGCAATCGTTCTTGACAACTCCGGCATTATCGACACCATCATCCATGCGTCTGTTCAGATGCTCAACGGCGTGTCCGGCGTCGTCACGGCGGAGATCATGTATCTCATCGGTCACATCGGCAACTTCTTCATCATCTCCGACGCCGGTCTTGCAACTGTTCTTATCCCCATCCTTTCCCCCATCGGCAGCATGGCGGGCATCACCCAGCAGACTGTGTGCGCAGCGGCGATTTTCGGCGGCGCGCTCGGCAACATGATCATGCCGACCTCGCCCCTTACCTCCGGCGCAATTGCCATGGCGGATATTGACTACCGCGTATACCTGAAGTTCACCATCAGAATATTCCTCACCAATACCGTCTGGGCGGCAATCCTTGTTGCGATCGCTGCAATAACACAGGTAGGTCCGTTCTGATAAGAAGATAGTATATAGTATAAAACACTCCCGGGAGCTAATTCCCGAGAGTGTTTTTCATTATCGTGCAGCGCTCGCGCCGCATCTTTCGCGCAGGCGTTCGAGGAATTCATACGGCACGTCCAGCTCTCCGCTGATGCCGCGCCCGAGGGCTATGTGCGGCTTGTTTTCGCCGTGAAAGTCGCTCCCGCCGGTCTTGACGAGGTGATATTCATCCGCCAGAGCCTCAAGATAGGCGACCTTGTCCGCGCCGTAGCCGGAGTAGCGGCACTCGATGCCGCCCAAGCCGTAGTCCATGCAGTGCTCTATTATCTCCCGCAGCCCCGCGTCGTCGCGCTTATACTGGAACGGGTGCGCCAGCACGGGCACGCCGCCGGCTTCGGCGATGATCTCCACTGAGCGCTCGATCGAGAGAAAGTTGCGCGGGAGGTAATACTTCCGCCCCTTTTCAACGTATTTGTCGAAAGCGTCCTGCACGTTATCCGCCATGCCCATCTCAACAAGAACCTCGGCAAAGTGCGGGCGGCCGATCACGCCGCCGAAGCGCCGGTGCATCTCGTCGTAGCTCACGGGCAGCCCATCCGCTGCCATCAGCTCTGCCATTTTGCGGTTGCGCTCGTCCCTGTCATGAACGACCCAGTCCAGCACCGGGCGCAGCTTTTCCGACTGCGGGTCGATATAATAGCCGAGTATGTGGATGGGCCCGCCGTATTTCGTGCTTATCTCTATCCCCGGCACGACTTCAATGCCGAGCTCGCGCCCGGCGGCCGCAGCCTCGGCGTAACCGGAGACGGTGTCATGGTCCGTCACGGCAATGGCGGCAAGCCCCATGTCATGTGCCAGCCCGGCAACGCCGCGCCCGCTGACCGTGCCGTCGGATGCGGTTGTATGTACATGCAGGTCTATCTTGCTCATGGTCATTATTTATCCCTTTGCCACTATGCGCTTTTTTATGCCGGCGGCGCGCGCATATATGTCCGCCGCGTCCTCGTCAATGTGGAACTGACCGTTTTCGTAAAGTATCTGCCCGTTGACGAGGGTCATGTATACGTTTTCCTTCGAGCCGGAGTAGACAAGATTGCAGGGTATGTCGTTCACGGGCTGCATATTCGGGCGCTCAAGATCGATCACGACAAGATCCGCGCGTTTGCCCATGGCAAGATCGTCGCACTCTGTCAGCCCCATTGCGCGCGCCCCGCCGACGCACGCCATCTCCAGCGTCCGCCGCGCGCTGCCCGCTGAAGCGTCGCCGAGCTTCAGCTTTTGCAGCACGCTTACAAGATACATCTCCCTGAACATATCCAGCGCGTTGTTGCTGCCCGCGCCGTCGGTGCCGATGGCGAGAGGCACGCCCGCCGCGGCGAGTGCGTCAACGGGCGCGATGCCGCTGGCAAGCTTTGCGTTCGACCCCGGACAGGTCACCGCCCACAGCTTTTTCTCCGCCATCAGCGCAATGTCCTCCTCATCCATCCAGACGCAGTGGAAGCCGCCGCCGCCGTAGCGGAAGAAGCCAAGCCTGTCCAGCAGCTGCACGGGAGAGCAGCCGTAGCGCTCGCGGCAGCCCTCAACCTCAACGAACGTCTCGGCAAGATGCGTGAAGCATGGGGCTTTGTATTTCTCCGCAAGCGACACCATGTATTCCATGCGCTCCATGGGCGTTGTGTACTCGGCGTGTATGCCGAGCATATAGGACACAAGACCGCTGTAATTATTGAATTTAATATACTCGCGCTCGATGTTTTCAGGGTCTGCGTCAAAGCGGTTGAGCGCCGAGCATATAACAGTGCGGAAGCCGGCGTCCGTGCACGCCCTGGCGTAGTAATCGTTTTTGATGTACATATCAAAGCATGCCGTTATACCGGAGGAGAGGTATTCAAGTATGCCAAGCTTTGTCAGCGTATAGACGTCCTCGCCCGTGAGCTGCCCTTCGCGCGGCCATATCTGCTCGCTGAGCCATTTGTCAAGCGGCATATCGTCCGCAAGGGAGCGGAAGAACACCATCGCGGTGTGCGTGTGCGCGTTTTTGAACCCCGGCATGATGAGCTTGCCGGAAAGATCGATCTCGCGCGTGAATTCGGGAAGCACATCGGGCTTTGCGCCCACGTAGGCGATGCGCCCGCTATCGACCCACACCTCGCCCTCGCCGAGCGCCGGTCCGCCGGCAAACGACAGCGTGCGGGCATTATAAAATCTGATCATATATCTTTTTCTATTCCTTTCCGCCAAGCTTTGCGCACATCTCATCGTGCGCGGCGAGCTCTGCGCGGTCGTCGAGGGTATCGAGCGTGACCGCGCCGTATCTGCGCTCCAGCGCGGTTTGCAGCAGCATGTCGCAGAACGCCGGGTTTTTCGGCAGCATGGGACCGTGACTGTAGCAGCCGAAGAGATTTTTGTGGTGCACGCCCTCCGTGCCGTCCTCGCCGTTGTTGCCGAAGCCTGCAAGCACCTGCCCCAACGGCTTTTCGCCTGCGCCGAGGAAGGTTTTTCCGCTGTGATTTTCAAACCCGACCACAACGCTGCCGCCGGCATCGGCGGCGCAGCGGAACTTGTAGTTGCCTATCATGCGCTGCTTTGACCCGACGGTGTACAGGTCTGCCGCGCCGATAAAGTCGCAGCGCTTGCCGTCATAGGTCTCATAATAGCTGCCCATCATCTGGAATCCGCCGCATATTGTCAGAAACACCACGCCGTCGTCTATCGCGGCGATTATCTCCTTGTCCTTGCCGCGGTGCAGATCGTCGAGCAGCACCTCCTGCTCAAAATCCTGCCCGCCGCCGATAAATACTATATCAAAACCCGCGAGATCTGCGCGCTCGCCAATGGGCAGCTTTGTCACGTTCGCCTCTATCCCGCGCCAGCTCAGGCGCTTTTTCATGCAGATGATGTTTCCGCCGTCACCGTAGAGATTGAGGACGTCCGGGTACATGTGGCATATTTTCAATTCCATTTTCACGCGCTCCTCATTCCCAGAATTCGCTGCCGCCGCACCGGCGTATCACAGCCTCCCGCAGCTCCAGCATGGCGGTGTATGTCGGCATGATATATACCGGCTCGTCCTGCCCGGCGATCCATTCCACTAGCCTGCCGTAGTCGCGCTCGGTCTCTATCACGGCGTCGTCGATGCCCGCGTACTTCAGCCGTATGCGCATATCGGCCGCGCGGTCGCCGGAGACGATGACGCGCTGCAGCTTCCCGGCGAGAGCGGGCAGCGCTTCAAAGTTCGCATCCCATATCCACGATATGTCCGTTCCGTCCGCGCCGCGGTCGTTCAGACACACCACAAGCACAAATTTCTCCTTTATATTTTGCAGAAAGTCAATGACCTGGTTGCACCCCGCCGGGTTTTTCACCAGCATTATCTTTGTCCCGCCGCCGAGGGCAAACTGCTCCATCCGCCCGAAGCCGCACTTGAACGCCGACAGCGCGTTCACCGCCGCATCTGCGCTGAGACCCATCTCAACGATCGCGGCGGCAGCCCCTGCGGCGTTATAGATGTTGTACATCGCGGGCAGATTGATGTTCACGATGCGCCGCTCGCCGCGAAAACTCATGACAACGGTGCTGCCGTCCGCTCCCTGCTCGACAATGTCCGTCACGGCAAAGTCAGCCGCGTGGCGGCGGTAGCCGCACTGGGGGCAGCGGAAGCCGCCGAGGTGCCCGTAGGTGACGTAGTCGTACTCGTACTCTGCCTTGCAGCGTATGCAGTGGCTCGCATCCGACAGCTCCGGCATCCTGTGAGAGGGAGCGGCGCCGCCGTCGATGCCGAAGTACACCGCGCGGTTGGGCAGCTCAGGAGCAAGGGATGAGGTCAGCGAGCAGTCGGCGTTCAGGCACAGCACGGCGTCGGGCGCTGCGCTGACAGCGCGGCGGATATTCTCCAGCGTGTGCGTGACCTCGCCGTAGCGGTCGAGCTGGTCGCGGAAGAGATTCGTCACAACGACGACCTTTGGCTGCAATTGCGGGAAAACGCGCACCGCCGCCGCCTCGTCGCACTCGATCACGGCGTATTCCTTCCGGCATTTGCCGGAAAGCGTGCTGTTCATCGCAAACTCAGTCGTGATGCCGCTGATGAGGTTTGCGCCGGAGCGGTTGGCAAAATAGCTCATATGCTCCCCGGCAAACGCCGCTTCGATCATGCGCGCGCTTGTCGTTTTGCCGTTTGTGCCCGTTATCGCGACGATCTTTACGTTCTTTGCCAGCACGCGCAGCAGCTCCGGGCATATTTTCAGCGCTACTCGCCCGGGCATCGCCGTGCCGCCGCGGTGCAGCACCCGCGACGCCAGCCGCAGCGCCCTGCACACAAGCATTGCGAAAAACACTTTTATTTTCATAGGCGATACTCCAAATTTAAAATCATATCATTATATCATAAAAAAATAAAAATCAAAGGAAAAATTAAGGAGCGCTTGATATTCTGCCTTAAAAACAAAAGAGAGCGGTACACCGCTCCCTTTTGTTTATATGGTTGAGGACAAAATGAAAAAGATGAAAAACTTTTACTTGCGAGTCTTAATATACCCGATATATGTTTCAAATCAAATATAGATTTTGTTACAAGAATGTTAAATAGGCAAAAAGTTTACATAAGCATGCTCAAAAAGAGATTATGTTTAGCATATAGTGGTAGAATCAATCAAAACTGAGATTCCAGATGCAGTCGGCAGGAATATCGCAGTCGGCGGCGATATAGCTTTCTCCGTGAATCGCAGGGAGCAGAAGCTGACCCGCCGCCGCGCCGAGGGCGGCGCAGACCGCACCGGCATATTCATGTATATCACTCTGTCCGGCGGGAAGCAGCAGCTCCGGGATGAGGGCATGCCCGCCGTCAAGATACGCCGCCGCGATGCTGCCGCCGACGGCGAACAGCCCGCCGGAGTATTCCGCCAGCATTGCCTCTTCAAACGCCATCGCCGCGCCGTCGAGCCGCAGATGCGCCCGCCCGGCGAGCATCGCCTCCCGGCGGCGGAGATATTCCGCTGCGTCAAGGCGCAGGATCTGCGCGCCGCCGTGCGGCTTGATGCAGATCCGCTCCCGGAAAAGCCGCCGACGCGCGTTGAGCGTCCCTTCGTAGAAATTATAAAGCCCCTCATCCGCGGGGAGCGTTGCAATGATCTCGGCGCCCATACTGCGCGCGAGAGACGCTGCCGCCTGCGTCACGCCGATGCCGGCGCCGAGAGCGCGAAAGCGCTCGTGCACGCCCACGCCGTATATGTATCCAACGCGCCGCGCGCCGCCGCAGGGCGTGATAAGCTCCTGCGCCGTGATGGCGTATGCCGCGCCTGCAAGCTCCCCGCCGATCTCCGCCACAGCGCCGCCGCCGATGGAGGGGAGCGCGGCAAAGAATTTCCTTATAAACCCGTCGCTGTCGCCGAAGCACTCCTTCCACAGCGCGCTGAGCGCCGGAATGTCCTCCGCGCGGTATTCGCGGTATACGACCATATCCGTCATGCGCCGGCACCGCCCGTCCACAGCGCCGTGTATTTTTTCAGAAGATACTCCGGCTTGTACGACTGCTTTGAAAAGCGAAGAGCTTCCAGCCCCATGTCGTCCTCACGGTTGAGGTAGCGAAGGTTGGGATGCTTTGCCATTATCATGCGCGCCAGCTCCCGGCAGACCATGGGATATGCCCCGTTTATGCTGCCCTCAGCCTTTTCAAAGTGCACGTCAAACGTGTCGGAGCTTATCATTTCACCGACCGTGAAGCCCAGGATCTTCCCCTCGCTCAGCAGCACGCCGCCCTCAAGCCCGAGACGCTCGTAAGCGGCGAACGCGCGGATTATCGCGTCATGCTCGGCGCTGATGCTCGCATCCAGCCGCGCGGCGTTTTCCTCCGTCCACACGTCCAGCATGTCAAGACATCCGGGGATGAGCGAACGGTCGAGGGGCACAAAGCGCCACTCGTGCTCCGCCTCAAAACGGTTGCAGTGGTTTTTCTTTCCGTGCAGCGCCTTGCCGGAGTAGGTCGCCAGCTTCTCCGCCAGGTAGATGTAATCTTCGTAGTCAATGTCCTCGGTGAAGGTGAAGCTGCCTGGGTATTCTTCCTCAAGCATCGCGCGGTGCTTCTCCGTTACGCCGTGAAGCCTGAAAGGATAGCCCTTGTATGCCGCGAACTCCCGCAGCGCCTCTATCGCCGGACGCAGCGGACCTGTGCCAATGGGAAAAACGAAGCTTGGATGCCCTTCATAGCGCAGCTTTGTCATCATGCGCCCCTCGAAAGGGCACACGAGCTGGCGGAACGCCTTGTCCCAGATATAAATATTGCCGAAGTTGTAGTCTGCGCTGGAACTGTTCTCGCTGAAAACGATTTTATCCACCCATTCCTTGTCGCGGAGGGTGATGGTTCTGAATTGAAGCATAAGTTTTTTCCTTTGTGTTTGGTTTTGTTTGTGAGTCAGTATGTGCGCTCGCAGACGGCGCGTATTTCGCACCTGAGCTGCCGCAGATCCATGAAAGCATCCGGACGCTTTGACGGGTCGCGCAGCAGCGCGGAGGGATGAAACGTCGCCATCCAGCGGCGCGAGTCAATGTCAAACCACTCTCCATGCTCGCGCGTGATGCGAAAGTCCGGCTTTATGAGCGCCTGCGCCGCGATGCGCCCTAGGCACACAACGATTTTCGGATCGACAAGCGCAAGCTGCCGGTCGAGCCACCCGCGGCAGGCGGTCTGTTCATTCTCAAGAGGATCGCGGTTTTTCGGCGGGCGGCACTTGACCATGTTGGCAATGTACACCTTTGAGCGGTCAAGGTCGATCATTTGCAGCATCCGGTCCAGCAGCTGCCCCGCCGGACCGACGAACGGTATGCCCTGCAGATCCTCCTGCTCGCCCGGTCCTTCGCCGATGAGCATTATCTCTGCATGCTCATTGCCAGTGCCGAACACGAGATTGCGGCGCGTGTCGCCCAGCGGGCACAGCGCGCACCCGGCGCAGTCCGCCTTCAGGCGTTCCCAGCTGTCTGCCGTTGCCATTGCATCATTCCTCCGTTCCCCGCGCGAGCGATAAAAGCAGGTCCCGCCGGTTGTTGTCGGGATATTCTATCACATAGTCAAGCAAAAACCGCAGCATTTCACCCAGCTCCCGCCCGGAAAGACCAAGCTCCAGAAGGTCGTCCCCGGTGACGGCGAGGTGCTTCATTGAAAAGCACTCGCCGCTCTTGAGGACGGCTTTCAGCTCCCTGCAGCTTTGTCCGCCGCGCAGAAGATCATGGCATTGCGCGGCGCATGTCACACTGTCCACGCCGTAACGGTTGAGACAGCGCTTCCACTCCGCGCGCGCGGCGGGCTTGTCGCCCTGAAGCATGAGCGCCGCCTCCGAGCAGCAGCGCACGGTGCGGCTGTCAAGCCGCAGGGCGGTCAGAAAGCCCGCCGTGGAGGCGATGCAGTCATACCGCGTCAATATTGCGCATAATGCGCACCAGCGCGCCAGCGCCTTTTTCGGCAGCCTGCCCAGCCGCGTGAAGAGCGAGTATTCAGCCGGGCGGCGGATAAGATAAGCATCCAGCAGCCCCAGCTCTATCACTTGACCGACGACCTCCGGCGCGGGAGTGAGGAGGATCTTTTCAAGCTCATCGCGCACGCGCTCCGCCGCGAGCGCCGCGGCGAGCGGCGCTTTCACGGCGATGGCGGATATGGTCTGCGCTTCAATATCAAAACCGAGACGCGCGGAAAAGCGCAGCGCACGGAACATGCGCAGCGCATCCTCCTCAAAGCGCCGCTCCGGCACGCCGACACAGCGGATAATGCGGTTTGATATGTCGTCAACGCCGCCGAAGGGATCGGCCAGCAGCCCGTCCGGCGGGAGGGCGATGGCGTTCATGGTGAAGTCGCGGCGGCTCAGATCGGCGTTGAGGTCGCCCACGAAGCTGACGGCGTCGGGATGCCTGTGGTCAAGATAGCTCCCCTCGGAGCGGAATGTCGTCACTTCAACCTGTCGGGAGTTGACGCACACTGTGACGGTGCCGTGGCGTATGCCGGTGGTGATGCACTTCGGGAACAGCTCCAGCACCTGCTCGGGCAGGGCGCTGGTGCATACGTCCCAGTCCTGCGGGTGGACGCCGAGGAGAATATCCCTCACGCAGCCGCCCACGAGATATGCCAGGTGCCCGCGCGACTGCAGCGTGACCAGCACCGTGCGGACGTATTTCGGCGGAGAAATTGCTTCCATAGGTACACTCCTGATCGAGTAGTCATAATATATATGTATGGGAGAGATTATTTTCTTGCAAAGGAGACGCATAAATAGTATAATATCCAAGTTAAAGGCACGGACGGCACAAGGTTCGCCGCCCCTGCCAAGCCAATTTTAACATTTTACGTCTGCAATATCAATATCTTTTACGACTGGAGCATAGGCATGACAGAATTCGATAATTATATGTCACCCGGAAGAAAAGGACACCTTGTCGGCATAGGCGGCGTGTCAATGTCGTCTCTGGCGGAGGTGCTCGCCGGCATGGGGCTGAATATCACCGGCTCGGATATGAACGAGGCGAACCCCAACGTGGCGGCGCTGCGGGAAAAGGGCATAAAAATATATATCGGTCACAGCGGCGATAATATCGAACCGGATGTGGACTTTATCGTCCGCACCGCCGCCGTGCATGACGACAACCCGGAGATCCTCCGCGCGCGTGAGCTTGATATTCCCGTGTTTGAGCGCACGCAGGCTTGGGGCGCGATCTCCAGGGATTACAGCAACGCCCTGTGCATTTCCGGCACGCACGGCAAGACCACCACGACCTCCATGTGCACGCATATCCTCATGGCGGCGGAGAAGGATCCCACCGTCATGATCGGCGGGACGCTGCCGCTTTTGAAAGCGGGGCATCGCGTGGGGCACGGCAACACCATTATCATGGAGGCGTGCGAGTATTATAATTCATTTCTTTCCTTCCACCCCACCGTCGCCGTCATCCTCAATATCGAGGCGGATCATCTTGACTTTTTCAAAGATCTGGACGATGTGGAGCATTCGTTCCGCGCCTTTGCCGAACGCACCCCGGAGGACGGCTACGTCGTGGCAAACCACGACGACTTCAACACCATGAACACCCTCCGCGGCATTGACCGGCGCGTTATAACCTTCGGTCTCACGCCGGAGGCGGATGTGTACGCGGAGAATATCGAATACAAGGGCGCAAACTCCCATTTTGACATCATGTATAAGGGGCGGTTTTTCACGGATGTGACGCTACACGTCCCCGGCGTGCACAATGTCAAGAACGCCCTCGCCGCGACTGCTGCATGCATATGCGTGGGCGTGCGCCCCAGCTCTGTCAAGTATGGGCTCGCCGGGTTCAACGGCGCAGGACGCCGGTTTGAATTCAAGGGCAAGTACAACGGCGCGGACGTGTATGACGATTATGCCCACCACCCCGGTGAGCTCCGCGCCCTGCTGGACGCGGTGGAGCAGCTCAACTACAAGCGCACCATCCTCGTCTTCCAGCCGCACACTTATTCCCGTACGGCGGCGCTCTTTGAGGACTTTGTCGCCCAGCTCCGCCGCCCGGACGTTCTTCTGCTGGCGGAGATATTCGCCGCGCGCGAGAAAAACACCATCGGCATTTCCTCCCGCTCGCTTGCAGAGCGCGTGGACGGGGCGAGCTTTTACCCCAGCTTCGGTGAGCTTGAGGACGCCGTGCGCGCCATCGCCGAGCCCGGCGACATCGTGCTGACCGTCGGCGCGGGCGACGTATACAAGATCGGCGAGCATATCGTTGAAAAGTGAGCGCTGAGCCATGCTGAAGGATAAGCTTGTCGCCTCTCCGGAGGAGTATATTGAAAAGCTGCTTGGAATAAAAAGTAAAACGGGGGGGGTAACGCCCCTTAATCTCCCAAAAGTTGCGCTTATATCAACGGCGCTGTGGGGATTTCTCGCTTACCACCTGCTCGTTATAACCGCCGTCGGCAACGCCGACGCGGTGTGCGAGGGGCTGTATTCCTACACCGCGGCGGACTGGGCGCTCGCCTGCGGGCGCTGGTGTGCGCGGTATTTTTACAATGCCGTGGGCAACGTTGTGATGCCGGGCGTGTGGGTGACGCTCTATATGCTGTGCGTTTTCCTCACGGTGCTGCTGCTTGCGCGGCTGTGGGATATGAAAAGCCCCGTATCCGCGTTTCTCTCGGCGGCGCTGCTTGCCGTGAACCCCACTGTCATCGACCAGTCGCTTTTGCAGTATATGTTCATGTCGTGGGGGATAAGCAATCTTCTCGGCGTGTGCTTTGTTTATATCATCTGCCGCAGCGGCAGCCGCCCTGCGCGCTATGCCGCTGCGCCGTTGCTGATGGCGGCGGCGTTCGGGTTTTATCAGGCGTCAGTCGGGCTTATCGCGCTCGCCTTCGCGCTCACGATTATTCTGCGCCTTCTGCGCACGGGCGATATACGGGCGGGGCTTATCAGCGCCGCGCAGTTCATCCTTGCCGGCGCTATCGGCGCGGCACTGTACTTTGTCATACTGAAGCTGGAGCTTTCGCGCTGGGGCGTGGGAGAGAGCGACCGCGTGGGCGCGTTCTCGCTCGCGGCGATCTTCGCCTCCCTCGGCGAGACCCTGCCGGACGCTTACCGCTTCTTCTTTGCATACTTTGATGACAACATATTCCACCGCAAGCTCTACGCGGCTCTGTTCGCTGCGCTGGGGCTGGCGGTGCTCGCGCGGCGGGTGTGCCTCGCTGTGCGCGAACGGTGCTTTGCCGCCGCAGCGGCAGCCGTGGTGCTCACGGCGCTCATCCCCGCGTTTGCGAATATCTGCCGCGTCATCTTCCCATATTTCACCGTTGTGCAGATAATGGAGTATCAGATAATGCTGCTCTTCCCGTTCTTCTTCGCACTAGCGGAGGAGGAAGAGCCGCGCCTTGTCCAGACGAAAAACGCCGTGCGCATACTGTCGTTTGCGCTGAGCGCGCTGCTCGTCTGCGGGTACACGGTCTCTGCCAACGCGACCTACCGCGCCTACGCGCTTTCATATGACCATGCACGGTATGAAGCGGGGGAGATAATGCGCCGCGCGCGGGCGCTGCCGGGCTATGAGGACGGGGAGACCGTCATGTTCGCCGGCTTTATCCGTGACGATACGCTCCGGCGCACAAACGGCGTGTATAAGTACGCATATGGCATGTACGACAATCTCATCTTCTGGGAGGAGTACATGGGCATAACCTCCGGGCGGCGCAACTTTGTGCTCGATACGCTCGGCATTGACCCCGGCGAGGTCGATATGGCGCAGTATTGCGCCATTGTAGAGAGTGATGATTTTGCCGCAATGCCGCTTTATCCTGCCTCCGGCTCTGTCGCACGCATAGACGGCATCATCGTCGCCAAGCTCAGCGACGATCCGCCGACGCTGGAGGATCTGACGCGATAAAAAATTCCGGTTCATCGAACCGGATTTTTTTATCGCCTATTGTGCGTCGTTTTCTTTATTCTCTGCCTTTTTCCTGAACACAAAAACCTTGCTGAAGACATAGTTTGCAATGACCACCAGCACCGCGGAGATGAGGGTTGCAATGTAGAGGTCAAGCCCGATGGCGACGAGGATCTGCATTACAACGGCGTCAAGAATGAGCGTCGATACGCGCGAGAGCACGAATTTTGTGCACTCGGGCAGAATGTTCGGGTCCTTGCTCTCAAACACGAATCTGCGGTTGGTGGGGTAGGCGAATGCCACGCCCGCGACCCAGTTGACGATGCTCAGCACCAGATTCTGCGCGGCGGTGGGATGTGCCGTGCCCGCGTAGAAGATGAAGTTAAAAAGAAACTTTGCCGCCCATGACACGACCGTCGTCATCCCGCCGACGATGAGATAAACGATTATCTCGCGGTATTTTTTGAAAAGCTCAATGATTTTTTCCTTCATTTCTTCTCTCCCACCGTCTCGGATATGATATAGCGCGGGCGGCCCTTGATCTCGTCATAGATGCGCGCGATATAGTAGCCGACTATGCCGAGGCTTATCATGATTATGCTGCTTGAAAACAGCAGCAGCAGTATCACTGTCGTAAAGCCGCCGAGCGCCTGCCCGGTGAGCTTCTGTACGAGGGAAATAATGCTGAACACTATCGCAACCATCAGCATTATCAGCCCCAGCACCGTCACCATGTGCAGCGGCGCGGATGAGAACGAGCCGATGTTCGTGATGGCGTACTTGATGAGGGATTTGGTTGACCATTTGCTCTCGCCCTCGGTGCGCTCACGCACGCTGTAATACACCGTCGCTTTTCTGTACCCGACCCAGAACGACAGCGCGCGGAAAAAGACGTTGCGCTCGGGCAGGCTGTTGAGCGTGTCCACCACCTTGCGGTCCAGAAGCTTGAAGTCCGATGAGGAGGACATGTCCATCCCCGTTGCGCGGCTTATCAGCCCATAGAAACTGTTGGCGGCGAACTTGTGGAAGCCGGACTCCTCGCCGCGGTCCTCCTTGATGCCCTCGACGACCTCATACCCGTCCTCCCACAGGCGGTACATTTCTACGATCTTCTCCGGCGGGTGCTGCAAATCGCAGTCGATGACGACGCAGCAGTCGCCCGACGCCTTTTCAAGCCCGGCGAACATCGCCGCCTCCTTGCCGAAGTTGCGGCTGAAATGAACGCCCACAACGTGCGCGTTTCTCCCGGCAACTCTTGTGATATTCTCCCATGTCGCGTCCTTCGAACCGTCGTCGATGAACAGCAGCTCAAAGTCGATGTTTTCGCGCTCCAGTATGCCGGAAATGGTATCCGCCGCAACGGGTATCATCTTTTCCTCGTTATATGCCGGCAGAATGACAGACAGCATTATGCATTTCCTCCTTTGAGAAGATATACGGCGGAAAAACCGTTGGAATAAAGCTCGTCCGCCTCGGTGTAGCCCGTGCTCGCCTCAAGCCCGGCGATGACCTCGTCCGGGTCATATCCGCTCGCCCATTGGCGGCTTATGTCGATGAACACCACGGTCTCCGGCGCTGCGCCGATATAGTCAAGCATCGCCCTGGACGCGGTGTCGTTTGTGACAAGAAAATCGCTGAAATTCAGCAGCTGAAGCATATCATACGTGATGGGCGAGAAATAGTTATCGTCCATGTATACGCACGGCGCGGCGCTGTGCGCTCGGAGAAGCGCATCATAGTCGCTGTACTCATCATAGAGATAGTCCGGCGCAGCACAGCGTGCCTCCCACAGGCACAGCGCCGTCACGGCGAGTATCGCCGCGCCGCAGGCGTATTTTTTTCCCCGCAGCTCCGGCAGACCGAGCGCCGTCAGATGCCCAAGCAGTGAAACCGCAAGCACCAGCAGCGGCACGAGATTGTAGATATAGCGTATCTCGCTCACGGGGGAGATGACGGCGACGAGCAGAAAGCTCACGACCGCCGGAATGATGAATATGAGCGCGTCCAAGCGCACTGCGCCCTCGCGCGCAGCCTTTGCCGCGCGGCGGCAGCAGATGAGCGCTGCGGCGGCGAGAATGAGCGCGGTATATACTATGGCTTTCATCCGGTGCAGGGAATCCGCGCAAAATACGTTCACCCGCCCGGCATACTGCCCGACGCTTTTCAGGTTATCCACGGCGCTTCCGCCGGAGACGAGCGCATCGGCAAATAACTGGCTGAGACACGCGGGGAATGCCGGCAGCAGACACGCCGCGCCGCACACCGCCGACAGCGAGAATATCACAAGACCACGCCAGTCGCGCTTTATCGCGGCATAAATGTCATAAGCCAGACACACAAAGAAAGCGTAGAACACGAAGTAGTACTGCGTCATCAGCCCTGCAAACACCGTGACGCCGACAAGCGGATAGAGCGCCGTGCGCTTTTCGCGCATCAAAAGCGCGATGAGATATGACAGCAGCACGCTCCACAGCGTCAAAAGCATATACATGCGTATCATCAGCATCGTGGAGAGACCTATCGTGCTCAGCCCATACAGCAGCACGGTGCACACGGCGTTCACGCGGCTGCCGAAGAGCAGCAGAGCAAGCTTATAAAGAACGATGAGCGTGAGCATGTATATAACGTAATTGAGCACAAGCCCTGTCCACATCGAGAATGTCCCCGCGTTCAGCGACGAGGCGAAGTTCAAAAGCCAGTAGTACAGCGGCGGATGAACGTCGCGCGTCTGGTTGTAGTATACAGACCCTGCTGCAAAGCGATCGTCGTCGCCGACGGAGAGATAATCAATAAGCTCCTGCCGGGTCATGACCTTGTCAATGAGGTCGCCGCCCTTCAGATCGGTGACGTACGGGGCGTAATAGCTGTTCGAGAGACCAAAGGAGTATATCTCATCGATGAACATGCCCTCCTTGCGCCCGGCAAAGAGGAAGCACACCGCGCTTACGAGAATAAGCGCGAGTATAAGCGCAAAGTATTTTTTTATCCACGTTTTCATGGCAATTTTCCCGGTTGAATATATAATCATGTCATTATACGACAGCCGCGGCAAATTGGCAAGGAAAAACTCGCGTCCGGCGCTGCCTTGACAAAAAATCATGCGTCGGATAGAATACATATGCGAAGGCTGATGAACCCGCACTGTGCGGGCAGGGCAGCCGTTTACTGATTTAAAAGGAGAATTGATACAAAATGGCGTCCCCCGGCATATCCCGCAAGGCGAAGAATACTGACAACGGCTTTCTCACAGGATCTGTCGTTCCTGCGCTGCTGCGCTTTGCAGTGCCGGTGCTCTTCGCGCTCTTCCTGCAGAATTTTTACGGCGCGTTCGATCTCTGGGCGGTGGGGCGCTTCTGCGGCTCGGCGGAGGTGTCCGCCGTCTCTACCGGCAGCCAGACCATGCTCATTGTCACGGGAATCGTCGCGGGGCTGTCAATGGGCTCGACGGTGCTGCTGGGCATGCGCATCGGCGAGGGCGATCATGACGGCGCGGCGTGCGTCATCGGCACGAGCGTGCTTGTGTTCGGCGTTCTTGGCGTTGTGCTCACAGTCATCACGGTCGCTGCCGCGCGCCCTATCGCGCTGCTGATGAACGCGCCCGATGAGGCGATGGAGCACACCGTCAATTACATCCGCATCTGCGGCGCGGGCGGCGTGTTCATCGCCGCCTATAACCTCGCCAGCGCGATCTTCCGCGGGCTTGGCAACTCCAGAGCGCCGCTTTTGTTCGTCGCAATTGCCAGCGCCGTGAATATCGTGGGCGATCTTGTGCTGGTGGGCTTTTTCCGCATGGGCGCTGTGGGTGCAGCCATCGCCACAACGGCGGCGCAGGGTGTGAGCGTCATCTTGTCGCTCGTGCTCATCCGGCGGCACGGGCTGCCTTTCGCGCTCACGCGCGACAGCATCCGCCCGAACGTGAAAACGATGCGCAGGGTCCTTCTTCTCGGCGCGCCGCTGGCTTTGCAGGATATGTGCAACGAAATATCCTATCTCATCATCATCGGGCTTGTCAACGCCCTTGGCGTCACAATGTCGGCAGGCGTGGGCATCGCGGAGAAGCTTTCAATGTTCATCCTGCTTGTCCCTGTGGCGTATATGCAGTCGGTGTCCGCCTTCGTGGCGCAGAACACCGGCGCCATGCAGCATGAGCGCGCCCGCCGCGCCATGTGGGACGGCATGGCAAGCGCCGCGGTTATCGGCGGCGCCGCTGCGGCACTGGGCTTTTTCGGCGGCGGCGTGCTGTCGTCGCTGTTTATTGATGATGCGGCGGTCATCCGTGTTTCGGCAGAGTTTTTGAAGGCGACGAGTATTGAGTGCTTCGTTTTGTCCATTGCCTACTGCTTCACCGGGTACTTCAACGGCACAGGCAAAACGCGCTTTGTCATGGTGCAGGGGATAATTGCTGTGCTCGCGGTGCGCGTGCCGTTCGCGTGGTACATGAGCACGCGCCCTGACCCGGTCGTTTTCAACATCGGTCTGTCAGAGACTGCCGCAGCGGTTTTTGTTCTCATCGTCTGCGCCGCGTACTATGCCGTTTCTTCCGTCAGGCGTAAAGGCAGGAAAGGAATATGATCATGAACGATATGCGTTTTGTCGATCTCCACTGCGACAGCATTCTGGAGATATACACGAAGAAAAGGGATCTCGCTGACCTCGCGGGGCATATAAACCTTGAAAAGCTGCGGCGCGGTGAGGTGCTGATGCAGTGCTTTGCAGCGTTCATCGCCACGCACGACTGCGCCATACGCAATAATATCACTGCCGGCGCGTATGAGCTTTTCTGCGCCATGGCGGATATATTCGACCGCGAGACGGCGCTCTATCCCGACATACTCGCCCCCGCACGCTCTTATGCCGACGTGGAGGAAAACCGCGCGGCGGGGAAAATCTCTGCGCTTTTCACCGTGGAGGACGCCGTACCGCTGGAGGGGAAGATAGAGCGCGTGGATGAGATGTACGCGCGCGGCGTGCGCATGGCGGCGCTGCTGTGGAACTATGAAAACTCCCTCGGCTTTCCAAACTCCGCGGACGCGCGCGAGCATGCAAAGCCGCTCAAGCCCTTCGGCAGGGAAGCGGTGGAGCGCATGGACGAGCTGGGGATGATCGTGGATGTGTCGCACCTTTCCGAGGGCGGCTTCTGGGATGTGGCGGATATATCCCGCAAGCCCTTCATCGCGTCGCACTCCTGCGCCCGCGCCCTCTGCGACCACAGCCGCAACCTCACGGACGCGCAGCTGCGCGCCATTGCGGAGCACGGCGGCATCGTCGGCGTGAATTTTTATTCGGCGTTTCTCAACGGGCGCGAGGACTATACCTCAAATGCGGACATTATTCGCCACATGGACTATATCCGCAAAAAGGCGGGTATAGAAAGCGTCGCCATTGGCTCGGATTTTGACGGGATAGACTGCGCGCTGGAGCTTGGCGACTGCGCTGGGCTGCCGAACCTTGCCGGTGAGATGGAGCGGGTGTTCACCGACGATGAAATTGACCTCATCGCCTCAAAAAACGCTCTGCGCGTCCTGCGCGACACTGTGGGATAAAATAAAGCTGCCGCAAAAATCCTCCCGGATGAAATTTCATCCGGGAGGTAATTTTTGCGGCAGCGCCGCGTAATGCGGCGTTGGCTTATATCATGCTGCCTTTGCGCTGGCGGAAGCGGAGACGTCGCTCATGTCGAAGAGCGCCGTCTTGCCCTCCGTAAAGCGATAGTATGCCGCGAGCGCGTAGTATCCCTGCGCCGTGGCAAGCTCGTCGCGCCCGCCGTCCATGCTGTGGCGGAAGCCTCCGCCGTCAATATAGAACGCACACAGCGCGTCAACGACGCTCGCGCCGTTTTTGACAAAACGCGCGTCCTCCGCCGGGTCGATGCCCAGCGCCGTCAGCGCGACGATCACCTGCGCGGCGGACTCGCTGTTGAGCGTGCCGTAGCTGACATAGCCGCCCGTGCCGGTCTGCATGGCGGAAAGCCGCGCCACGCCGTCATCCACGGCTTTCTTCACCGCGCCCTCCAGCTCGCTTGCGGGTTTGCCGGTATAATACGCGGCGAGTGCCTGAATAACCATTGCTGTCATATCCGGCTCCGCCTCGTCGCCGGAGAACGCCCATCCGCCGTCGGCAAGCTGCTTATCCATAAGGTAGTTCACCAGCGCCTCGCGCGTGGTCTGGCGCGCACCGTCGGGCGCGGCGGGAATGTCATAGCCCCGGCAGTCAAGCGCAAGAAGCGCATACACAACGCCGCTCAGCCCCTGCTTTTCAATGTAGTCCATATTGCCCAGCGGGGCGAGCAGGTTATGCCCGCCGAAGTCGGTCACGTCCTCACCCAACGCGGAGAGCGCGAGGATAAGCCGGGCGTTGTCGGTTGCACGCTCTGCGCTGAGCCGTCCGCTGCTGTCGGCATGATTGCGGACATACTCCTCCGCCGCGCCGATATAGCCATCCGGGACGTCGCGCCCGGCGCGGGAGAGACCGATAATCAGCCATTCACCGCCAAATTCGGAGAGCTTTTCCGCCTCGTCCGAAAGAACAAAGTCGCCGGTCGTCCTGAGTATGTCGGCGCGCTCCTCGCCTCTCTTTATCAGCGCGGCATAAGCACGCTCGGCCTCAAAAAGCGTGTTGCGGTTCATGACGCGCCCCTTGTCGGCAAGACTGAGCGCATCATACGCTGCGCGTGCCGCAACTATTTTGTCGCCGCTTGCGGTGGTGACTGCGCCGATAGCGTCAATGAGTTTTATCACATCTTCAACAGTTACGGTTTTTGACATGCCGGAAATTTTCGTATAATCGTCGGTGTAGAAGAAAAGTATCCGGTCGCCGTCGCTGAGATAATACTGCGCCATTACCACATTGGGGATCGACCCGTTGACCGAGTACATCCATCCGGAATACTCCCCGCGATCCTTCTGGCTGAGCGTGCCGTTCGGACCGGATACGCTCGTGACGAATCCGCCGCCGGCTGCGGAAAAGCCGTTCTCGCTCAGCGCACGGTAGAACACGTCATAAACCGTCACGCCCTCGTTGAGCCCTGTGAACTGGCAGCTGAGCCACACATTGCCGTTGTCGGCGAGTGTGAAGCCCACGGTCAGCCCCTTCTCATCGGGCTTTGCGGCGGTGGGGTCAGTGCCGGTGACGGTCAGAGTGACGGATACGGGCTGCTTATAGAGAAGCTTGAATTTCTCATTGTTGGGATACAGCTCGGCATACTTGCCGTAAACCTCGCTGGAAAGCCAGCTCGTCACAGTGACGGACTTGTGCTCCTTGTCACGCGTGACGAGGAGATTTTCATGACTGATGACCTTGGCATTGCTGGATTTGAAGGTACGCCACTGCTCTGTGACCTCCCAGCCGTCTATTGCCACGGGGACGATGCCGCTCCCGGTCATGGAAGCGTAATCATATGCCCATACGATCTCATCTCCGCTGCCCTGCGACGCCTCGGTGAACGGGTGCAGATTAGTGGTTATTTTGTCGGGGGAGGTGTTCGCGTTTTTGATGCCGTCAAAGTAGTGTGCCTTGACAAGCGCCATAAGCGCTATCTCTCTGTCAATATCGGAGGAGTCCAGCGGCTGAACAGTGACGGAAATATCCCTCGCCGCGCTGACACCGGTCGCCTTGTCGGTGATGGTGATGGTCAGCGTCACGTCAGCGGCATCCTCACCCGGCAGCGGGCGGAACACCGACGCGCGCGCGGCGTTGTTGACGTCGGGCGCGGCTATGACGCGCTCGTTGCTGCTGGAGATGGAAATGGGCTGATACTTGCCGTCAACGCCGAAATCAGACGGTGTCGGAAAGCGGATATCATTGACGACGTTTTTCTTATCAAGCTGCTCTCCGGTGACAAAGTCGCGCAGACCGGGGGATTTCAAACCCGCGTCCAGCTTCTGCTCCAGCTCGTGCTGCAAAATCTTGTCCGGGTCGGTCTCGCTGCCCTTGACAACGACGGTGAAAGCTTTCTCAACGCTGACGCCGTCCACGCTGTTGCACTTCAACGTGGCGGTGAGAGTGACCTTCTTGTCAAAGCTTTCGGGGCGTATCGTCACGGTGTAGGGTGTGGAGTAGGACCATGCTGCGGCAGTGCCGATCTTTATGAGACTCTCGTCGGACGATTTCCAAGTCACGGTGTTCCAAATATCGAACATCGAACTGGTATATCCATCCTCGCCGGGATCGGCATCCTGCTTCGGCGTATGCTGATAGAGGGAGATGGCGTCGCTTATCTCGGACGGCACAGGCAGACGTTCGGCGGCGGTTTTAAGAGCCTCCTCGACCTTGCCAAAATCCCAACTCAAGGCGGTGTACCAGCTCTTTTCAGCGGATGCGCCCTTGTAACTGAAAGTGAACGGCACATAGAAATAAGACGGACTGCCGTACATCGCAGGATTGAAGTAGTAGTTTATCGTTCCGTCCGCTGCGATGGAGGCGTAGCCGTTGTAGTCGGCGGATTCCTCTGCAACAGAGACTTTTATGCCGCTGAAGCCTTTTCCTTCGAGGAGCTTTTCAACGGCGGTGCAGGCGTTTTTATCTTTGCCGTAGACGGGTCTGAAATTACCGGTAAGGCTCTTCACAGCGCCCGCCAGATATTTCTCCGCCTCCACGGTCTCGGCGGAATAGACAGTGACGGTATATTCGCGCGTCTCGGTCTTGGCGGTGGCGGTGTCGGTCACGGTCACGGTAAGCTTCACCGCGGCAGTGCCGGAGGAGGGGAGCTTCACGACCTCCGCCGTGCCGTCGGCGATCTCTATAAGTCTGGAAGAGCTTTTATACTCCGCCGTCCAGCCAGTGTCTGATGTTGGAAGCGTGAGAGACCTCGTGCTCTTCACAGGGTCAAGATTTTCAATTGCGGCTGTGATGGTCTTGAATGCCCGACCAAAGGTCGTCTCTTCCCATATGGCATAGATGGTGTAGGTTTCTCCGTCAGTGCTTCCGTCAGTGCTTCCGTAATAATAGTCGTCATCGAACTCACGGTTTAAGGATGTAATGACGTTAGTAGCAGACGAATATATACCCCAGCCTATGAATTTATAGCCGTCTCTGGTAAAGCCGCATTCCGGCAGAAGATACGTCTTGCCAAAATCGACGTAGACACTCTCCATTGCGCCCTCGCCGTTATTGGCATCGAATTTGAGGAGATAACGTGCGCTCCTGTAATGGGCGTACAGTGTTGTGTCCTTGCTGAATGCAACGTCGGCTGTCAGCAGGGTTCCGCCCTCGGTTTCGGTGTACCAGCCCTCGAACACCTTGCCGTTGGGCGGGGTGGGCTTGAATGAGGAGCTGCCGAGCGACAGCGTAGAGCCAACAGGTATAATCTTGACCTTACTCCACATAGAGCCGCCGTTTGGGTCAAAGGTTATGGTGACTGCCTTCGTCCAATGTGCGTATATGGTCATGGGACTGTCGGAGGCGAATTTGAACGAATAGTCTATCTCCGTGCCGCCGGACGCAGCGGTGAACCAGCCGTCGAAAATATATCCGTCGCGCGTGGGATCTTTTAGCTCGTTATAGCTTGCCTTGCCGGTCGTTTCATCATAGATGTAGTTATAATTCTTGCCGACGACACAGGTGCGCTTGCTTATGCGCCCCTCAGTGTCATAGTTGAGGTCAACGGTAAGCGTCAGGCGATTCCCTGACCATACGGCATAAAGAATCATACTGCCGCCATTCTGCGTGCACAATCCACTCACCTGCTCCCCGGCGGCATAGCTTGCGGAAGCGCTGTTTGACAGCGCCCAGCCGGTGAAGCTGTATCCGTCGCGGGAATAGGAACACTCCGGCAGCGTGAAAAGCTGGTCATAGGTAAGGCGGCAGTCCGTCATTGCGGGACCTATGCCGCCGTTTGCCGCGAAGCTGACAGTGTAGGTGATGGGCGTCCACTGCGCGGTGCAGGAAATGTCGCCGGTCACGGGTGCGGTCGGGTCAAAGACCGTGTCTCCGCTCATCCAGCCGGAGAATATATATCCTGTACGTGTGGGATTCGCGGGCATTGCATCCGCGCCGAGGGGCTTCCCCTGAATTACGTTTACATTGCCGCAGCCCTCGAAGCTGACGACATATGCATCCGCCCATACGGCGTAAAGCGCCATCGCCTGCTCCGGCTTTTCTATGGTCTGACCGTCGGTGTACACAACATCGCCGTCGGGCTTGTCAGACCAGCCGAGGAACACGCCGTGATCCTTTGCAAAGCTGTTAAGGCGCAGTGCCGCTTTGCCGAAAAAGCCCTGTGTCTCAACGGCATCCGTGCCGTTGTTGGCGTGGAAAGTGACAGTGGTGGGTGCTGTTGCGGAGAAGTTCCATACATATGCGCGGTCGTCACCTTTGTTGCCGCTGCTGTCTTTCTTGTATATGAACTGCAAGGTGTCGCCGCTGCTCATTTCAAGCTGCTTGCTGCCGTTACTGTTTCCGCTTATGCTGACAAGCTCGCTTCTATTATGCTTTATGGTGAACCAGTCATAGTTCTCCTCAGAGGAGACAGAATACTCGAACGAAAGATATGTATCAGCGGTGAATGTCAGCGTGAGGGTGCTGGATGAATATGACTTCCCGGCATTGCCGGAGGCAAGCTTGCCGTTGAAGGTTCCCCACTGGGTCGAGCCGGTGCCAATATCATAGCTTGCCGGAATCCCATTGAGCAGCGAAGCGTCAAACGAGCCGTTGGACGCATACACGGCGATCAGTTCATCCTCGGGAAGAAGGAGAGCATCTGCTTCAGTATCTTCCGCATCGCCATCGCTGCCATCTTCATTGCCGCTGTCTTCGTCGTCGCCGCTCTCCCTATCCTCCGGCTCCGCCGTGGGTTCCACGGCAGGACTCTCCTGCGGCTGGGCGGGCGCGGTCGGCTCCGCCGACGGCTGCACCGGCTCTGCCGAGGGCTGCTCGGGAGCGGGTGTGGGAGTGGGCGTGGGCGTGACCGGCGCCGGGGTGGATTCCGCTGCGGGCTGCTCCGTCGCTGCCGGGGTGGTCTCCGGTGGCAGCTCATCCGCCGATGCCGCCGTAGGGAGAAGCCCCGTCAGCATTATCAGCGCCAGTGCGAGTGACAGCAATCGTTTTTTCATCTTTTTTCTCCTGTCTGCCCGCCCCGCGTAAAAGAAAACGCCGCTTGTCTCCAGGCAGCGATAAGGCATAACAACCGAGCGCATGTTTCCATGTGCTTTTTTTAACCAGCCATATCCTCCTCGGGACGGATGATATTCGTCTTTCCCGGCAAGTCTTCTGGCTCATGGGTCATCCTAAGGCGGGTCTTCCCGGCGGCGGCTGCCGCCAGTGACATTTTCCGCCCTCGTCGCCATATACAGCAGCGGGACTGCTCCGGATTCGCACCGGATTCCTTGTTAGGCTTTATGCAAAGCACCGGAAAAGACATTTACTTGTCGCCTCGTATTATACCACATACTCCGCCGCGGCACAATGAGCGCGGAGGGCAAAATTTTGCACACTCCCGCGCCGCGGTTTTATACACTTTCATCTTATTAAATATTGTAATTTCACGGACACTGAGGTAAAATTAACGCACAATGGTTTGGATATGGTACAATGCAAATGTAAAACAGACATAATACCGGATATAGGAGGCAATCATGAGCAAAAATGTTATTTTCTGTTTCTCCGGCAGCGGAAACTGTCTGGATATTGCCAGGAACATCGCCCGCGAGCTTGGTGATACGGACATCGTCATGATGCGTGCAGAGCCTGCCGTGAAGGACGTGAGCAGCGCCCGCCGCGTGGGCTTTGTGTTCCCGTGCTACGGCGGCGGGCTGCCCGGCGATGTGGAGAAGTATGTCAGCGAGCTGAAGATAAGCCCGAACGCCTACACCTTCGGCGTGTGCAGCTATGCCGGGTATCCCGGCACGGGGCTTCATAAGATCGATCAGATCGTGCACCTTGATTACTGGACGGGCATATCCCACCAGTGCTCGTGCATCTGGCTGTTCCCGCATTTTCTGATGCTGCCGCCCCTCACGCCCGCAAGGGCGCAGGCGCGTGCGGAAAAACTTGCCCACCGCGCCGCGCAGGAGATACTCGCCGCCCGACGCACGGACAAGCGCCCGCCCAACAACCCCATCAACGCGATAGAGAGCAGGGGCTGGGGGAAAATATCCGACCTCAAGGCGGCAAAGATGCGCGTGAGCGATGCGTGCATCGGCTGCGGTCAGTGCGCGGCGATATGCCCGCGCGGCAATATACGCATTGAAAACGGCAGAGCCGTCATCGGAACTAACTGCATCCAGTGCCTCAGCTGCCTGCAATACTGCCCGCAGCAGGCGATAAACCTTGGCGGCGCCAGCGTCCGCCGCGAGCGCTATCATAATCCCAATGTCAGCGCCAAGGAGCTGGCGGAGAAGATAATACACATCGACTGAACAGATCGCAAACGGAGAGAGCGCGGCTTATGGCTGTGCTCTCGCTTTATGCAAGGTTTGCGCGGCGTTCACCGCCGTGCTGCAAAGCGCCTCCGCCGCCGTCGGCATTTTGCAGGCGCTCTCCGCCACCGGGGCGGTCACCTTCGCCGCCGCCTATCCCATCATTCTCGGCATCGCCGTGGGCGCGGCCGTGCCGGTGCTGCTGTCGGCGCTGGGCGCGCGCGTCAACGGACGGCGCACCGCCGTGGCATATCTGTTTGCGGAGATGGCGGGCGCCGTGTTCTGCGCGGCGCTGTTCTGCGGGCTGGACTTCTTCTTTGATTTCCGCATCAAATACGCCGTGATGGACACGGTGTCCATCGCGCTCTATGCCGAGTACGCGAAAGGTACAGCATCTAAGCGCCAGACGGCATAAAGCGCACGACGGTCGGACAAATTTTATCACACGACCGCAGCTGTATACATGAAATTTTCATATTTACGTGGTATTATATAATGTAAAATGAGTCTAGGACGGAGGAATGAATATGAAGCATCCGGCGCTGGCGAGGGTGATGGCGGTCACGCTTGCGATAATGTGCGTTATCATGCTCATTACCGGCGCGCTTGGCTTTGGCAGGGCTGAAAAGAAGCTGGACGAAGACGCCGTCGAATACGGCAAGCTGACGGAACGGATAGCAGCGTACAAAGAGCTGACGGCGAAGCTTGCGGACGCGGAGAGCTATAAGCAGGTCTCCGCCGAGCTTGACGAGCACCGGCAGCAGCACGACGAGGACGCCGCGCAGTACCGCACTGATCTTGCCGAGCGCACCGCAAAGCAGGGCGGCTACAAAAAGGGCGCGGACGCGCTGTGGGAGGCAAAGGCGCAGGCAAAGGATGCGCAGGCGCAATACGAGCAGGCGAAGGCACAGTTCAGCGCAGCCGAGACCGAGTACGAGACCAAAGCAGCGCAGGGAAAAGCCCTGATAGATATGTGCAATAAAATGGCGGCTGCCTGCACTGCCGCCAAGGCGGGTCTGGACGAGGCAAATGTCATTGAGACTCCGCCTGCGCCGGAAGGCGATCGACCGACATTGCCGGAGAACCCCGAAGAAACGTGGACTGATGAGCAAAAAGCGAATAAGGAAGAATATGATGCAGCGAAAGCTAAGTATGATAAAGCCTTAGCAGATCAAAAAGAATATGATGAACAGAAAAAGGCGCACGATGATGCGGTAGCCGCCAAAGAAGCCGCCGAAGCCGGCGCAGCGCAGGCTCTCGCCGGGGCGAACGCAATCCTCACCGGTGCCGGCGCATCCCCCGTTAATGATCTTTCCGCTGCCGCCGCGGCGCTCTCGCAGACGGCGAAGACCACCTCTGCCGCGCTTGAAAAGGCGGAAGCCGCGATAAACGCAGGGCGCGAGAAGGTCAACGCGGCTGGTGCGGCCGTCAAGTCTGCAATGGAGAAGATAGACGGCAGCCTTGCCCAGATATGGTACGACATGGGCAAGCTGGATGACGAAGAGCCGGAGCTTGAAAAAAAGCGCGAAGAGCTTTTGAACGAGGCTGTGGAGCTGGCGGAGGAGAAAGCCGCGGCGGAGGAGCGCAAGGAGGATGAGCAGAAGCTCGGCGCGACGCGCCGCACTCTCAAAAGCTATGACGGCATAAAGGCAAGGCTTACGGACGATGCCGAGCTTGGCGATGTCGCGGCGCAGTATGCGGATGAGTACTATGCGGAGTATAACCGTGCTCACGCCGCGCGCATTGCGATATGCGTGCTGGAGGTGCTCGGCGGCATTTTGGGGCTTTGCTGCATCCCCGCGGCGTTTGAAAAGAGCCGTAGCCGCCTTATGCTCATTGCGCCCGCCGCCGCTGCCTTTGTGTGCGCCGCCGCGGCGGAAATCATCGCCGTCGCGTTCGCCTTCGGGCAATGCTACGCGGTGCTCCCCACGCTCATCTTCGCGCCGCTGTATCTCCTCGCGGCAGCACCGAAGAATAAGCCTCCCGTACAGGCGCAGTTAGAATAGACGCTAAAAGGCTTAATTAAAGCTGAAAAATATAGTGTGAGAAAAATACAGTGTGAAAGGTAAGGACAAAATGCAATTCAACGGACAGTATACTCAGCCGCCGAACGGCGGCGCTGCACGGACGCCGCGTGCGCCGAAAGTGAACAAAAAGCTTATATGGCTCATCCCGGTCATCCTGCTTGCAGCGTTTTTGATCCTTGATTCGTTTTATACGCTCAAGGAGGATCAGTACGCAGTCATCACCACCTTCGGCAAGCCCACCACGGTCTCCGCCTCCGGTCTTCAGCCGAAGATACCGCTCATCCAGCGCGTCACCAAGGTGTCCAAGAGTATTCAGGGCTTCCCCCTTGGCTACCGCAGCGACAATTCCGAGGTCGAGTCGGAGTCGCTGATGATCACGTATGACTATAACTTTGTCAATGTGGATTTCTATGTGGAGTACCGCGTGACCGATCCCGTGAAATATCTCTACAATTCCCAGGATCCCGTCGGCATACTGAAAATGCTCTGCCAGAGCTATATCCGCGACACCATCGGGCTTTATGACGTGGACAGCGTCATCACCACCGGCAAAAGCGAAATACAGTCAACCATAAAGCAAAAGGTCATGGCGCGGCTGGAGAGCGAGGACATCGGCTTGCAGCTGACGAACATCACCATTCAGGATGCAGAGCCGCCCACGCATGAGGTGCAGCAGGCGTTCACCGCCGTCGAGACCGCCAAGCAGTCCGCCGACACCGCCGTCAACAACGCAAAGAAGTACGCCAACGAGGTCATTCCTGCTGCGGCGGCGGATGCGGACGAGATAATCAAGCAGGCGGAGGCGTATAAGCAGAGCAAGATAAACGAGGCGAGCGGTCAGGCGGAGCGTTTCACCCAGCTCTTCGCCGAGTATGAGAAGTACCCGCTCATCACAAAGCAGCGCCTTTTCTATGAGGCGATGGAGGAAATATTGCCGGATATGAAGCTTTATATCCTCGACGAAAGTACCGGCGTGCAGACCGCGCTGCCGTTGGAAAAGTTTGCGGATGTGAACGTGGGAGGTGACAAGTGATGAAAAGGGGCTTGAAAATAACGCTGGGCGCTGTGGCGGCGCTGCTTGTCATCTGCATTATGGGCGGCTGCTTCTTCACCACGCAGCAGAATGAATACAGCATCGTGCGCCAGTTCGGCAAGGTCGTGCGCATCGTCGATACGCCGGGGCTGAGCGTGAAGCTGCCGTTCATCCAGACCGTCAGCACCCTGCCGCAGACAGAAATGCTCTATGACCTCGCCGTGAGCGATGTGATAACAAGCGACAAGAAGTCCATGGTCGCCGACAGCTTTGTGCTCTGGCGCATTTCCGATCCGCTCAAGTTTATCCAGACGCTCTCCGGCAGCGTTGCGAACGCGGAGTATCGCATTGACACGGTCGTCTACAACAGTCTCAAGACTGTGATAAGCTCCATGAAGCAGGAGGCAGTGATCTCCGGGCGCGACGGCGAGCTTGCCGCGAAGATAATGGAGAACGTCGGCACGACGTTTGATAAATACGGCATCACGGTGCTCGCCATAGAGACCAAGCGCATTGACCTGCCGGACGAAAACAAGGCGGCGGTATATGAGCGCATGATCTCAGAGCGCGGCAACATCGCCGCCTCCTTCGCCGCCGAGGGCGAGGCGGAGGCAAAGCAGATACGGAACGAGGCGGATAAATCCGTCACCATCACACTTTCTGAAGCGAAGGCGCAGGGCGAAAAGCTCAAGGCGGAGGGCGAGGCGGAATATATGCGCATCCTCTCCGAGGCGTATGATACGCCCGCCGAAGCGGATTTCTACGAGTTTATGCGCGCGCTGGACATGGCGAAGAGCTCCCTCACCACCGGGGACAAGACGCTTGTCGTCTCCTCCAATTCGCCGCTGGCGCAGGTATTCATGATAAACTGACATTTAACAGCATACAGTAACGCATACACCACAGCTCCTGGGTCTGATCAGACCCGGGAGCTGCTTTTTATCATCCCGCGAAGTTATATTTTATCGTGTCGGCATAGCGGTAATAGTATTCGCCGCCCTCAGCAATGCCGGAGAGTATCTCGACATGTTCCCCGTCCGACAGCCCGGTCGTGACGTACACGGGATCGGTCAGCTCGTCATTGCGCTTATCATACCCGGTGTAGACGAATACGCCGGAGGCGTCCTCGTTGAGCGCTGCGGCGGGGATGATGACAACGTCCTCGCGCTTTTCCACCGCGCGGCACACTGAAGCGGTCATGCCCGTGAGCATGTCTTCGCTGCGCGGAACGGTGACGGTAACGCTGTACTTTGTGCTGCCGCCGTCGTTCTCGCCCGTGGGGTCGATGGCGGTTATCTCGCCCTCGACGCCCTGACCGGGCAGTGCGTCGAACGTCACGCTGACGCTCTGCCCCACGGCAAGCGCGCGTATGTCCAGCTCGTCCACGGTGACGGCGATCTCCGCCGTGTCATACGGCGTGAGCGTGCAGAGGGTCGTCTCCTCCATGGTGTAGTCGGCGGCGCTGTCGCTCTGCGCCGAGGCGGAGGCGTCCGTGCCGCCCGCCATGCCGCCGCTCATCCCGCCGGACATGCCGCCCATCGCGCTGCCCGCACCCGGCTGCTCGCCGCCCTCCTGCGAGGGAACGTCGGAAGAGCTTTGATAGACGCTTGCGCTCACGAGCGTGCCGTTTTCAAACCGCAGGGCGAGAATGTCGCCCTGCTTTATGCTGAGCGGGTCGGTGCTGCCGGTCTTGCCGGTGAGGTCGGACGTGCTGACGGTGAGCTCGCCGCCGTCGTAGGCGATGACGAGCGTGTGCGTGCCGTCGCCGTTGTCGGTGACGCTACTGACGCGCCCGATGTAATCCACGGCCGTCGTGCCGGGTTCCGGCGTTTCACCGCCGGAGCCGCCCCCGGTCTCGCCCCCGCTCTCTCCTCCGGCCTCACCGCCTTCGCCGCCCGAGGACTCGTCTTCGGCAGGGGAGGAGGCGGTAGCGTCTCCGGTGTCGGAGAGCAGGAGCAGCCTTGCAGAACGCTTATTCTCGGCGGCGAGGAGCAGCTGGGCTGGGGAGTATGCCGCGCCCGTGTACGCCATGGCGGATGCCGTCACGGTGGAGGCGCTCACTGAGCTGCCCGCACTGTCGCCGTCATCGTTCACAATGTCCTCGTTCAGCTCCGTCACGCGCCCGGCGGTATCTGCGCTGATGCCGCCAGTCTCATACGCGGCGAAGAGATCCTGCAGCTCGTCCTCCAGCTCGCGCCGCCGGTCGAGCAGTGTGGCATAACGCCCGGAATACTCGGTGTCTTTGAGCGTGATAAGGGCGTTTGTCGCGCTGACGGGGGCGTTGACGCTCACGTTCACGCTTGACACCGTCCCCGTAAAGCCGGTCACGCGAAGCTCGCTGTGGATATAGAGCGTCCCGCTGCCGACGCTCTCGCCGTCGAGCAGCACTTCCGCCGTGTCTCCGGGGAGCGCCGTCTCGTCCGTGAGCGTCACGGTCGCAGCCCCATCGGAAACGGCGCTGACATGCCCGGACTGTTCCGTTCCGTCCGGCAGCACCACTGTCACCGCCGCGCCGAGCGGCAGAACGTCGGTCTCAATGTCCACCGCCATCAGCCCGTCGAGCGAGAGGAGCATAAGCGCGCCGTGCTCGCTCATCGTCTCCGCCACGCTCGCGCCCGCCTCAGCGTATATCGCCTTGACGCGCCCCTCGCGCGTCGCGCGGATGGAGTTGTCCACCGTGTCATACCGGCTGGACTGTATTGCGCTGTCGAGCGTTTTTATAAGGTCGTTAACGTCCTCTATCGCGGCGAGGACGGAGCTTTTGTCCACTGTCGCGATAAGCTGACCCGCTTCAACGTAGTCTCCCTCGCTCACCGTCCAGCCCGTCAGCTCCACATCGCCCGCGAGCGTGATGCTCCGGCTGCCGGAATCGGCAAGCGTTCCGCCGGTGATGAGCTCGCGCGTAACGCTGCCGCGCTCCGCCGTTGCGGAGATAAGCTCCGTCACGACCTCCTCCGAGCTCTCCGGCATACGGGCGCGTGTGCGCGGGATGAGCACGAGCGAGAGAATGATGCACACCGCCGTCACGAGCGCCGCGGCGGAGATGATAAGCTTTTTCTTTCCGTATTTTTTCAGTATATTCACCGTTCACCCTCCGTAGTGCAGCGCGTCTATCGGCTTCATCTTTGCCGCCTTGTTCGCAGGGTACAGCCCGAAGCCCACGCCGATGGCAAAGCAGAACAAAACCGCGATCAGCACGACCGTTCCGTTCATTTTGAATGTCATGTCAAGGCTCGACACCACCACGCCTATCACCTGCAGAACGCCCCAGGACAGCAGTATGCCGATCATGCACCCAAGCATGCACAGCACCACGCTCTCCATGAGAAACTGCTGCAATATTGCGCCGCGTGTCGCGCCGATTGCCTTGCGTATGCCGATCTCGCGCGTGCGCTCCGTCACGGTGACGAGCATGATGTTCATTATGCCTATGCCGCCCACGATGAGCGAGATGGCCGCGATGCCGCCGAGGAGTATCGTCAGCACGGAAGTTATGCTCGACATTGTGTCCTCCAGCGCGTCCTGCGTCTCGACGGAAAATGCGTCGTCATCCTGCATGAAGCGTTCATAGAGTATGGCGTAAATGGCGGCGTTTGCCGCCTCTACCGTGCCGTCCGGCTCGGCGGAGACATAGAAGGAATCCACAGTGGACGGTACGTCCGTGCTCAGCCGCACAAGCGAGGTATAAGGTATGTACACCGCAAGCGAGCCGCTGCCGAACACAGCCGTGAGCGAATCGTCGTTGTCCTCGAGTATGCCGACGACAGTGTATTTTACGCCGTTTATGCCCAGCTCTTCGCCCAGACAGTCGCGGTAGCCGATAAGCTCCGTTGCGGCGTTCTCGTTGAGCACGCATATGTTGGTCGCGTTGTCCACGTCCGCGGTCTTTATGTACCGCCCCAGCAGCATGCTCAGCCCCTGAATGTCGTAATATGCCGCTGTTGTGCCGTAAAGCTGCACGGTTTCGCTTGTCGCGCCGTATTTGGCGGCGGCGCTCTCGCTCCGCCATGCCGCGATCTGCCCTATGCCGTCCGTCTGCGTCCATTCGGCGAGATCGTCCATGCCCACGGGGTAGCCCTTGTCGTCCGACACGGTCACGGTCAGAAGATTCGTGCCGAGGGCGGAGATGGTGTCCGTCACGGTGCTCGTCGCGCCGTTGACAAGGCTGACGAGTATCACGAGCGCCATAACGCCGATGATGATGCCCAGCATCGTCAGAAACGCGCGCATTTTGCTGCCGCTTATGCTTTTTAGCGCCATGCGCAGCGACTGCATCAGTTGATCCGCCATTTTATTTCACCTCCGTCAGCTTTCCGTCGAGTATATGTACGCTGCGCCCTGCCTGCGCGGCGACAGTGTCGTCGTGCGTGATGAGCACGATGGTGTTGCCCTGCCGGTGCAGCTCGTGGAATATCTCCATTATTTCTTTCGTCGTCTTTGAATCGAGGTTGCCCGTCGGCTCGTCGGCAAGGATCAGCGACGGGCGCGTGACTATCGCGCGGGCGATCGCAACGCGCTGCTGCTGCCCGCCGGACAGCTCCGTGGGAAAGTGGTTGGCGCGGTGCTCAAGATCAACGCGGCGCAGCGCCGCCACCGCGCGCTCGGCGCGCTCCGCCTTCTTCACACCCTGGTATATCAGCGGCAGCTCCACGTTCTCTTCTGCCGTCAGCTTCGGGATGAGGTTGAAGCTCTGGAACACGAAGCCTATCTTGCGGTTTCTTATGTGGGCAAGGTCGTTTTCGGAGTAGTCCTCTATGGGCGTGCCGTCCAGCAGATACTCTCCGCTGTCCGCGGTGTCCAGACAGCCGATGATGTTCATCAGCGTGGATTTGCCGCTGCCTGACGGACCGATTATGCCCACAAATTCTCCCGGCGCGACATGCAGATTTGCATGGTCAAGAGCGTGAACCTCCTCATCGCCGATGCGGTAGGTCTTCGAAAGGTCGGTTATGCGTATCATACCGTCACCTCTCAGCCCATGCCGGGTCCACCGCCGCCTGGCATTCCGCCGCCGGGCATGCCACCTCCGCCGCCACCGCCGGGGAAGTCACCGGACGGCATTCCGCCGCCGCCAAAGTCGCCGCCGGGCATGCCGAACGAGAAGCTGTTGTCTTCCTTTTCGATGTAGTACACCGTGTCGCCCTCGCTTAGCCCGGAGAGTATCTCGGCGTAGCTGGAGTTCGTTATGCCGACCGTCACCTCGACCATTCCGCCGAGCGTGCCGCTCTCCTCGTCGCAGGAGGTATATACATAGTACCCGCTTGACGAGCGGTTCACCGCATCGGCGGGGATGAGCAGCGCGTCCTCCACGCCCTCTATGCTTATTGTCGCGGACGCGGACATGCCGGAGAGCATGCCGTCCGCCTTGGGGATGCTCACCTCGGCGGTGTACACCGTCACGCCGGAGGAGCTTGTCCCTGCACGGTCTATGCCCGTCACAGTGCCTGTGAACGTCTCACCGTCGATCGCGTCCACGCTCACCTCGGCGCTCTGCCCGATGCTGACGGAGAGTATCTCCGTTTCGTCAACAGTCACGGACATGGACATGGTTTTGTCCGGGCTGAGCGTGATGGACTGCGTTTCGTCTTCCGCCGTGCTGGTGCCGGTACTGTCTGTCGACACTGTGGATGCGGATGAAGCGCTTTTCTTCTCATCTGCCGTCTCGGCATTTACGGCGATGACCGTGCCGCTGGATTCCGCGCACAGCGCGCCTTCATTATATATGTTGATGAGCGTTTTCAGCGTGCCCTCAAGCTCACTGCGCTGGGAGAGCAGCTCGTTGTACTCCGCACCCGTCGCTGTATCGGACAGCGTCATGAGCGTCGCGCCCGCACCGACTGCGCTGCCCTCCGCCACGGACACGTAAGCGACAGTGCCCGTGTAGCCAACTATCTTCAGCTCGTCATGGATGTACGCCTCGCCCGTGCCAAGCTCGCTGCCGTCCGCGGAACAGACCGTGACGCTCTCGCCGTAAAGTACGCTCGCGTCGCTCACGAGAACTGTGGCGGTGCTGCCGGTGACGTCGGACACGGTCGCGTCCAGCGCTGTGCCGGAGGCTGTCACGGCGGAGAGCGCGTCGCCTTCTGTCAGACCATCCGCGTCAATGTCAACCGCCATATACCCGTCGAGCGAGAGAAGCGCGAGCGCGCCGTATTTATACATCAGCGCCGCCACGTTGTCGCCGGAGGCGGCGTACACCTTCTTCACCCGCCCGGAGACGGACGAGGAGATGTAACCCGCTGTGCTCGTGTTTGCGGCCGAGGCGAGCTTTGTGTCGACAGACGCGATCTCGTCGTTCACGTCGCTCATCGCGGCGAGAACCGTGCCGAGATCGACCTCGGCGAGCACGTCTCCCGCTTCAACCTTGTCGCCCGCACTGACGGGTATGTCCGTCAGCTCCACGCCGGAGGGAATCTCCAGCGTCTCCACGTCGTCGTCGCTCAGCCGCCCCGAACCGTATACCGAGGTGCTTATGCTGCCGCGCGTGACCGCGGCGGAGCTTATCTCTGTGTCATTCTGCCGCCCGAACTGGCTCGCCACGCGGGAACGGAGCCAGAGTGCCAGCCCCGTCAGCGCCGCGATGGCGATAACGGCGATTATGATGATCTTCCTCAGCTTTTCCCGGCTGAGCTTTACTTTGCGCCTGTCGTTAGTCATGATGGTCTCCTTTGGAATAGGATTTGGAATAGGATATAGTCCGTATAATATCTGCCCGACCTGAAAGCAGACTTAAAGCAAACAAAGGAAAATCATAAATATTCTGTAAACACCCCTGATTCGCTCACGCATGCTTGCTATGCCGGTGCGGGTGTGGTATAATTACATGATAATCATGATAATTCAGGTATAGTAATACATTTTATGAGGAGTTACTATGGACACGAAAAAGCTGCGCGCTTATGCAAAGCTCATCGCGCGAATGGGCGTCAATGTTCAGCCGGGGCAGGAGGTCGTCATACGCACCGAGCCGGAGCAGACGGATTTTCTTGAAATACTAATCGACGAATGCTACCGTGCGGGCGCCGGCAAGGTCAGCGTCGAGTGGCGCTTTGCTCCCGCGCTGCGGCTGGACATAAAATACCAGAGCGATGAAACGCTCGGCACGGTCGAACCGTGGGCGGAGCAGCGCCTGCGTGAGCGCGTTGAAAAGCTCCCCGCGAATATATATCTCGATTCCGACGATCCGGACGGTCTTTGCGGCGTTGATCAGGACAAATGGGCGCGCGCCCAGCGTGCGCGCTTTAAGGTGACAAAGCCGTACAGAGACGCGATGGAGAACAAATACCAGTGGTGCGTTGCGGCGGTGCCGGGGAAAATGTGGGCGCGCAAGGTTTTTCCGGGCTTGAGCGACGGCGAAGCCATTGAGCGGATGTGGCAGGAGATACTCCGCTGCTCCCGCGCCGACGGGGACGATCCCATTGCGGCGTGGCGCGCGCATAACGCCAACCTCAAGCGGCGCTGCGACTGGCTCAACTCGCTCAATCTCCGCCGGCTGAAATACCGCAGTGACAGCACCGGGACGGAGCTTTCCGTCGGGCTTATCCCCCAAATGCGCTTTATGGGCGGCGCGGAGGCGCTTGGCGGTTCGGGCGCGGAGTTCAACGCCAACATCCCGTCGGAAGAGGTTTTCACAACGCCCATGCGCGGCGATGTGGACGGGCTTGCCGTGGCGACGCGCCCGCTGTCATACCGCGGCGTACTGATCGAGGATTTTTCCGTCCGCTTCAAGGACGGGCGCGTCAGCGAGGTGCATGCCGGGAAAAACGAGGATGCGCTGCGCCTGATGGTGTCGATGGACGAGGGCGCGTCAATGCTGGGCGAGTGCGCGCTTGTGCCGTACAACAGCCCCATCCGAGAGAGCGGAATGCTCTTTTATTCCACGCTTTTTGACGAGAACGCCTCGTGCCATCTTGCGCTCGGCGAGGGGTACTCCAGCTGCCTTGAGGATGCAGGCAGCTATACGCCGGAGTCGGCGCGCGCCATAGGGGTGAACGAATCCATGATCCATGAGGACTTTATGATAGGCGCTCCGGATCTTTTCATCACGGGCGTCACGGCGGATGGGCGCGAAGTGCCCATCTTCGTCAACGGCGACTGGGCGGATCAGGCGTAAGCGGAGACCTGCTCTGGCTTAAAGGAGGATGAGAACATGAAAGAAACGAAAGGGAATGCGCAGCCGAAGCCCCGGGCAAAGTTCTATGTTGAAAAAAACAGCGCGCTCGTGCATGCTGCAGTCATCTTTATGGCGCTTTCGGCGGTGTTCCGCCTCGTCGGCTGCTGGGGCATGTGGGGCGATCAGTTTTTTGCCGCCTCGCAGATCGGTCTGCCGCTGGTGTGCAATCTGCTGTTTATTCTCCTCATCCTGCTGTTCGGCGCGCGGGCGTTCTGGCTGACCTCGCTGCCGGTGATCCTCGGCGTGGTGTTTTTCATCATCAAGTCCTTTACCTTCACGAGCTGGCTGCACACTGTGCTGTGCATTCTGCTTTATATGCTTGCCGCAGTGCTCTACACGGCGACGGCGTTCGGCGTTATCCGCACAAAGTGGCTGCTTGTGCCGCTGTTCGGGCTGCCGCTCATCTATCACATTGCGGTGGAGGATGCCGCCGCACTGCGCGCCGGAACGGCGACGTTCGCCGCCGGTATGCAGGAGATTTCAGTGCTGTGCATCATGCTTGCCCTGCTGCTTACGGCGCTTGCAATGAAAAAGCGCGTGACGATAGAAGATGTCGAGCTTCCAAAGATAAAAGACCCGAAGGTAATCGCGCCGGCAAAGCCCGCCGAAACGGCTGCCGCAGCGGCGGATGGCATGGCGCAGCCTGAAAGCGGCAGCGCCCCTGACAAAACGGACGGCATAGCGCCCGAAGCCGTGCCCGGAACCGAAGAGAGCGACGCCGGCACGGCTGAGCCTGCTAACGCCGCTGCGGCGGAAAACACAGTGGACGCCCCTGCCGGAACGGGCGATGCAGCATCATCCGGAGTACATATATGAGACAACGAGAAGAAAAGCGATCCTCCGGCGCGACCGGCAGGACGGGGGTGTTTGCCGCCCAGACCGGGCGGCACGAGAACACCGCCGCCGTGTCTGCCGCGCGGGGCAGAGAGAAAACTGCGGATACCGCGCGCCAGCGCATGCATACGGTGCGCCAGCAGCCGGTAAGCCCGGAGGTCATGGCAAGACGCGCCCGAAAGGAAAAGCAGAAGAAGACGCTCTACTTTGTTTTTACCGCACTTGCCGCGGCGTTTATTATCCTGCTTGCAGTTGTGCTGCGCAGCGTGTCGGATAACAAGGCGTTCAATAATTATATGGAGCAGGCGCGCGCCAGTTATTATTCAAATGATTTTGACAGCGCGCTGACCGTTCTGCGCAAGGCGGCGGCGATAGATGCCACGAACGAATGCCTCGCCATGACGGCCCAGTGCTATGAATCGCTCGGCAATTACGACAAAGCGCTTGAGACTCTGCGCAAAATGGACACGTCAGATCCGCAGGTATCCTCATGGATAAACGAGCTTGAGTCGCGGCGCAGCGTCATTCGCCAGTCGAATATGGTCACGGTCGCGGGAAAGCAGTACAAGAGCGACACTGCCGGGCTCGCGCTTGACAATATGGGACTGGGCAACAATGTCATGGACGAGATCCTCCAGCTTTACGCCCTTGATAACCTTTCGCTTGCGGGCAACAACATAACGGACGTGTCCGCGCTCGCCCAGCTCGGCGGGCTTACCACGCTCAATCTCAGCGATAATATGATAACCGACGTGTCCGCACTCGCCCAGCTTACGAATCTGCGCACACTGTATCTTGACAATAACCCTATCACGGATCTCCAGCCTCTTTCCTCGCTCACAAATCTCACGACGCTCAGCATAAAGGGCATCACCATCACGGAATCCCAGCTCGAGCGCCTTGCTTCCGCGCTGCCGACCTGCGCTATCCACAGCGAGGCGACGGAGGAGGAAACACAGGACATAAGCTTCGGCGGCGTAACGTTCAAGACTGACGTGACAGAGCTTGATCTCAGCGGCATGGGGCTTCAGAATATCTCTGCACTTTCCGCGTGCAAAAATATCCAGAAGCTCAATCTTTCCGGCAACATGATCTCTGACCTCAGCCCGCTCATGGACATACCAACGCTTCAGTGGCTGGATATATCCAACAACTACGTGTCAGATCTGCGCCCGCTCATGGGCATCTCTTCGCTCCGCTTCCTCAATGCATCCGGCAACTATTTCAACAGCACAGTTCCGCTTGGCAATATGACAGGGCTGACGGAGCTGCACCTTTCGGACACGAACATCACGGACTTTTCCGGGCTGAGAAAGCTCAAAAGCCTGCAAACGCTGGGGCTGAACAACTGCAGCCTCACAAACGAGGCGCTTTTGAGCCTTGCAACGCTTACCGGGCTTCGCACACTGAATATTGAAAACAACCTCAACATCACGGGCGAAACGGTGACGGAGCTCAACCGGTACCTGCCGTCCTGCCAGATCGTGCATTCGGAGCTTTCCTATCTCGTTGACATCGGCGGATACTCCGTCTCCGACGATCTCACGACCATCGACCTCAGCGGGCTGAACATCAGCGACATCACCAACATCTCCAAGCTCACCAATCCGGAGACGATAAATCTCTCCCGAAACGTCATTTCAAACCTCTACCCGCTGCAGGACGCGGCAAACCGTATGCTTATCCGGAATCTCGACCTTTCGTATAACTCAATCATGGATGCAACGCCGCTTTCGATGCTCTACGGGCTTGAAACGCTGGATGTGTCGTACAATATGATATCATCCGAGCTGCCGTTTATGGGGCTGACAAATCTGCGCACGCTCAATGTCACCGGCACGATGCTCACCGCCCAGCAGGTCGCAACTCTCCGTCAGACGCTCACCGGCTGCAATGTCATAGCGGACTGGTAGTTTCGTTATATCCCACAAAAGTTTGGGGCAAACTCCGTGACTTGTGCCAAATCCGGCAACACTCACAAAAAAGACTTCTTTTTACCGCGGTGTTGTGTTATAATAAACACAACAGAAGGGGGCGCGTGGGCGCTCTGAGCTGTTGAAGACATGAAAGGAGTTGGCAGTATGAAGTTCACTTTTACCGAGAAAAAGATGGATTCTTCCGAGGAATTGAGGGCTTACGCCATACGTAAGATCAGCAAGCTCGACAGATTCTTCAAGACTGAGGCGGAGGCGTATGTCACCTTCAGCATCAGCCGTGGGCGCTTCCTCGCGGAGATAACCATCCACAGCAACGGTCTCTATTACAGGGCGAGCGAACTTACAAACGATATGTACGCCTCTGTGGACTCCGGTGTCGCGGCGATCGAGCGCCAGATCCGCCGGAACAAGACCCGCCTCGAAAAGCGGCTGCGCGAAGGCGCGCTGGAGCGTGACGCCGTGCCGGCGTATGCCCCGTTTGAGGACGAGGAGGAAGAATTCAAAATCGTGCGCTCCAAGCGCTTCTCCATCAAGCCCATGTCCCCGGAGGAAGCGATTTTGCAGATGGAGCTTCTGGGTCATGAGTTCTTCGTTTTTAAAAACATGGACGCGCACGACGCTATTTCCGTCGTCTATAAGCGCACTCAGGGCGGCTACGGTCTGATCTGCGACGACGGCATGGACGAATAAGCTCCTGACATGATATAGTGTATATGTGACTTTAGACCCGGGACACCTCAAGGTGTCCCGGGTCTGTGATTTGATATACTGACCTTTGTGTATCAGCCTTTTACGCCGCCGGAGGTCAGCCCGGCAGTAAGGTGCTTTTCAATGCACATGAAGAGGATTACAACGGGAAGTGTGGCGAGCAGTGAGGCGGCAAAAAGATATTGCCACTCTATCATGTTGAACGATGAAAACTGCGTGATGCCGACGGTGATAGGACGGTTGCTCATCGTGGAGATGAGGACGGTGGAAATTGTGTATTCGTTCCATGCGTTGATGAACACGAAGATGAGCGTGGTGACGATGCCGGGCGCTGCCATCGGCAAAAGCACGTGCAGCAGAGAGCCGACCGTTGTGCAGCCGTCTATCCGCGCCGCCTGCTCCATCTCCGGCGAGATGGCGACAAATGTGCCGCGCAGCAGCCATATTGCAAACGCCTGATTGAACGCTGCGTTGATGAGCATCAGCCCGACAATGGAATCGCTGAGGTTGAGCGTGCTCATAAGCTGCGCAATGCCGATGAGCAGCACAACAGGGGAGAACATCTGGCTCATTATGACAAAGCCTAGAAAGAACTTCTTGCCCTTGAAGCGCATCCGCGCCATCGCATACGCTGCCGGTATGCCGCACAGCAGAGCGATGACCGTAGCGCCGCCTGCGATGAGAAGGGAATTGAGCAGATAACGCGGCACACCGCGGCTCATAATATGTGTGAGGTTGCCAAACTCCCACTTTGTCGGGAAAATATGCTGGAAGTACATATCATTTGTTTCCGCGCTGGAGCGGAAAGCGGTGATGAGCATGACATAGTAGGGATAGAGCACAATGACGCACACGACGGCGATGAAAGCATACAAAAGTCCGCGCAGCAGCACCGGCTGCACTTCTCCGCGATAGAGGTGCACAGCGGCAAGCAGCATGACGAACGCGCACGCCATAGCGCCCCATATACTGCCTGTGCCGTCAAAGGTGAAGGATTTGAGCGCTGTGTCTATACTGTCGCCCGCCAGACCGTCAAAGAGAAAACGGTCGAGCTTTGCATAGAGAGCGTCCATGCCGTCGGTCGTGATGCCGTCGGCGTAGAGCGCAATGCGATGGGAGAATGTATAGGTATTTATCATCGCGAAGACCGGAATCAGCAGAAACGCCGCGAGGGCGAGAACGGCGGATGCGGCGCGCAGCGCGGATTCCCGCGTGCAAACCTCCTGCCATGGCTCGCCCATCGACCATGCCGAGCCGAGCACGGCGCAGGCGGCGGAGGCGGTAAGACACAGCAGCACAAGACTTATGACCCATGAAGAGCCAATGCCCGCTTCAATAAATGCCAGCGCGCTCTTTGTGAACTTTTCGCTGAGCGTGAAGCTGACCATGCTTGTCTGCTGCCCTTTGGAATTTGTGCGTTCAATGACCTCTTCGTTCAGCGTGACATCAAGCCCGTCGCTGCGGTACTGCTCGGCGACGGCGTTCACTTCTGCAAGAACCTCCTGATATTTCTCATCGCCGACGAAGGTGTTGGCGGATTTTTTCGTGTATACGCAGGAGTCAAAGTTGTATGCCGGCAGGGCGAGCAGCGAGTACGCCGCCACGAGCGCGAGCAGCAGCAGTGCAAGCGCAGTGCGGTTTCCTTTTTGAATGGAAGCGTTCATTCCGCGTCCTCCTTCCGCATGACGGTCATCATGTATATGCCGGCGCAGATACACAAAATGAGGAAGCCAATAACAGACAGGGCGGTCGCCGGACCCTTCTTGCGGTCATAGAAGCTGAGCATATAAAGGTAGGTGACGAGGGTGTCCGTGTTGTTGGCGGGCGCGCCCTTGGTCATAGTGAATATTATCGGGAATGAGTTGAACACATATATGATGTTCAGCACTGTGGACACTGTGAGCGAGGGCTTTACGAGCGGGATCGTTATGTTGAACAGCTTATCCCAGAAGCTCGCTCCGTCAATATCCGCCGCCTCGTAAAGGCTTGTGTCAATTGATTGCAGCCCGGACAGAACGCAGAATGTGACAAACGGAATGGTCACAAATATGCCGACCCAGCATTCCCACATGAACTCTATCTGGAACGAGGAACGCCAGTTTATTGCCTGCTTGATTATGCCGAGGTTCAAAAGCACGTTGTTGAGATTGCCGTATTCGTACTTGATTATGTAGTTCCACACGGACGCCTGCACTACAAGAGAGGTCGCCCATGGGAAAACGATGATCGCGCGTGCAAGCTTGCGACCTTTGAAGTCTCTGTTGAGCACCATGGCGAGAATGAAACCGAACAGCGTGGACAGCCCCACCACGGAAACGACCCACCATGCGGTGTTTTTCATCACCGTTTTGAAAGCGGGCAGAGCGACTGCTTCCTTGAAGTTTTTCAGCCCGACGAACCCGCCGACAACACCGGATTTCGAGATCTCGCTGAACGAGAGCTTAAAGACGATGAATATCGGGTATACGAGGAAAATTGCCATGAGCAGGATACTCGGCAGCAGCCAGATATATGGCACTGCCTTTTTTCCAAGCCTGTTGTTCATATCTCGACCTTCTTTCTTGTGGATTTTGCCGCAATGCGCGTTTGTCCTTTTCAAAGGACGCTTCTGCCGTGTAAGTGCCCTTTGAAAAAGAAGAGACCGGGCGCGCGCCCGGTCTCTTTTACCGGTAAATGACTATGCTGTGCTGTACGCGAGCGTGTCAGCCGGCTATCTCAGCCTGAAGTGCGTCAAGCTCGGTCCTGACGTCAGCGCCGGTGAGGGCAGCCTGCTCGGCGGCGATGACACCCTGCTTGACCTGATCCCACTCAGCCTTGGCGGTCGGGTAGAACTTGCAGGACTTGAGAACATCGAGCCATGCCTCAAAGCTGGGGTCGGAGGCGACAAGAGACTCAACAGCGGAGTTCACGGCGGGGAGGAAGCCCTCCATGCTGACCCAGCCGACATAGTTTTCGGGGTCATAGAAGAAGGTGAGGAATTTGCCGATGGCCTCGTCGCGCGCGGCCTGGTCGGGTGCGGATTCATCCTTGAACGCCATTATGCGATCCATAACGCCGACGGAGGAGCTGGTCTTGCCGTCGTTGGCGGGGATGGAGGCGGTCGCCATGTTGACCTTGCTGTCCTTATCGGCACAATAGGTGGGCATGGAGTTGGGGGCAATGCACATTGCCAGCTTGCCCGCGGCAAACATATCCTGCAGGTCGTAGCGGGTCTGCGTCTCGGGGTTGGGGTTGGTGTAGCCGTTTTTGTAAAGGCTGATGGCAAACTCTATTGCCTCAACGTTTGCATCGGAATTGAGCGCCCAGTTGCCGTCGGCATCGACAAAGCCGCCGTCATTGCCCCAGGTATAGTAGGCAAATGCCGCCTGACCTTCGTCGGTGGTCATGTCGATACCCCAGGGGTACACGTCGCCGCCGTAGAAGTCAAGGATGGTCTGTGCGGCGTCCTCAAGCTCCGACCAGGTGGCGGGCACTTCAATGCCCATCTCCTCGAACATATCAACGTTATAGTAAAGCGCACGGGCAGAAGCGAGGTCGGGGACGGCCCAGCAAACGCCGTCAATGACGGACTGCTCAATGAAGGAGGGGAAGAAGTCGGCATAAAGCTCATCCGGGCAGTACTGTGATACGGGCTCAAGCAGACCGTCGTTTGCATAGTTTGCAAAAACGTCAATGTTGAGTATGTCGGGCGTCTGGTTGCTGGCGATGCGGGTGTCAACGACGGTGTATACGTCGTTCCACGAGACGACCTCAAGGTTGAGCTTCACGCCGGGATTTTCGGCCTCAAACTTATCAACGAAGTTTGTGCCGTTCATGCCCGAACCGAGAAACCACTCGCGGGTGTTGGTGCCGTACTCGCAGATAATAACATCCAGCGTTATTTCGTCTGCTGCGGGGGCGGCGTCCTCCGCGGCGGGGGCGGCAGTATCCGCTGCGGGCTGCTCTGCTGCGGGTGCGGTTGTCTGCCTGCAGGCGCACAGAGCAAAGACCATGACCAGTGCCAAGAGCATTGCGAGGAACTTTTTCATTTTCATTCTCCTTTTATGGTTTTTTGTTAAAAAGCATTTCTGCTTCTCATACCGAGTGAGCCGCAGCGCATGAACTGCGTTGTTATATTTGACAAGCCTGCTGCGGTATGTCTATTATACTTGGATGCAAGTTGTGCAGTCTACCCAAATACTTTCGCGTTTCATGGAAAATCTTTCGCAAAGTATTGACATTATTACTCTTGTTCATTCCTGTGCTGCCACAGCATTCCTGAATCGCTGTGAATCCGGCGGTATTCCGACGGCGTAACGCCGACGTATTTTTTGAATGTCTTTGTGAAATAGTTGTAGTCGCTGAAACCGACGTGCCCGGCTACCTCCGTGACGGTTATGCTGCGCTTGGCAAGCAGGGATTTCGCCGCCTCAACGCGCCGCAGCGAGATAAGCGTCGTTATGCTGCTTCCGCCGGGCAGGCTTTTGGCGAGCGCGCACAGCTTTGTCGTGCCTATGCCCAGCTCTGCGGAAATCTTTTTCAGCGTCTGCTTTTCCATATAGTGCTCGTCAATATATTTTTCGAGCCGCTGCTTGTCCGTTATTTCTGCCGAATGTATTATCTGCTCAAGCTGTATGTAGGCCGCGAGCACTTCCAGAATCTCGATGTATGCGGAAAATTCCTCCTGCGGCAGCCGTTTGAGACGCATGAAGGCCTCTTGCAGCGCGCGGATGTCTCCCTTGTACCAGTCCAGCGTTGAGAGAGTATGCTCCCACTGCTCGCTGTATGACCGCATGTCCAGAAGCTGCCCGAATGCGAGGAATGCGATAAGCTCACCGCTGTCAAACAGCGGGATTATCACCTCGCGCAGCCCGGCGTGACAACGATAGCAGTAGGGCTTGCGCGACATGCCGCAGGAATTGACGGCGCGGCAATCTGACTTGATGCAGCGCTCGTGCCCCTCCGGGTCCATGTTCATCATCCGGCAAAAATCCGAATGATTGCCGAAAAGCTGAATGTCGTTGCCATGCTTGTCGTAGATGTTTGTCAGTATTCCGGTGAACATATAAAGGTTTGTGAGAAGCTTTTTTATCTGTTCACTGTTTATCAGTAGATTCATTATCCGCTCCTGTCAGGCGCTCAAAGCCTGCTTTGTCTTCCGGAGGCGCTTATGCCATCGCACGCTCGCGCTCTGAGGCGGTTATTTCCAGCATGGAGTCCCACTTGCTCTCCATGTCCTGCACGAGCCTGAGCTGCGTGCGGCATCGGTCAAGGTTGTGCCCGGGGCGATGCACCGCGAAGTACCGGTCGCCCGCAAGATAGTCCGCCAGAAAGCGCACGCCGCACTCCAGTGTCATCAGCCGCGCCCCGAGCGGCAGACTGCGCGCCTCGGCATCGGTCATGTTCCGGCACACCTGCATATACCCGCGCGTGTATATCCGCAGCAGATCAAGGTCGAGCGACACCAGCTCAAGCTCCCGCTCATCCTCTGCGGCGGTCGATGCGCCGAATCTTATGGAATCGCCGAAGTCATAAGCCATAAGTCCGGGCATGACCGTGTCCAGATCAATGACGCACAGCGCCTCGCGCGTGTCTGCGTCCAGCATAACGTTGTTGAGCTTGGTGTCGTTGTGCGTCACGCGCAGGGGCAGCTCGCCGCGGTGCAGCATATCCTGCAGGGCAGAGGCGGACGCCTCACGCGCGAGATACTCTTCTATCTCCTCTGCGGCGCTTTCGATGCGCCCGGCGTCGGCCGCGTCCAGCGCGGCGTGCAGCTGCCTGTATCTGATGGGCGTGTTATGAAAATTCGGTATCGCCTCGCTCAGCGTATGCGCGGGAAAGTCGGAAAGCTGCTGCTGAAACCGCCCGAAGGCGACCGCGCTCTGGTAAAAATCGCGCGGGCTGTCCGGCTTTTGCAGGCAAATACTGTTTTCCACGAAGTCATATACACGCCAGCTTTTTCCGTCAGCGTTGACATAGTAGTCGTCCCCGCCAGACGTGGGAACAAGATGCAGACATGCGCGCGGATCGGATACGCGCGCGGAAATGTGCCGTGTGACGGATGCAATGTTTCGCATCATGCCTGGTATGTCGGCAAAGACCTGCTCGTTGATACGCTGAAGAATGTACCGCCTGCCGCTGTCCGTGACGAGAAGAAACGTTTGGTTTATGTGCCCAAAGCCGTAGCGCTCGCAGCTATGCGGCTGCCCGGCGAGTGCAAAGCACCGGGCGACGTCTGCCGCGTCTCTCACCTGTATACCTCCTTTTTGTCCGGGCGGCACCGCATAATACGCCTGCGGCGTCTATAATTGCTGCATTATGCGGCGCTGCCCCTGTTTTTTTCCTGAATTTAATGTGTAATCAATTATACAACAAATACAAAGCCTGTACAATACCGTGATATACAAAAATGCGGAAAATCTTTCATCACGGCGTGTGATAATATCTGACCGAACTGTAACCTGACGGCAGGTATTTATATTCCCGCCGTTGCACAACAGCGGGAATTAGTATATAATGCTATAGGCAGTACCGCATAATGCGGCAAGACCAGATGGCGGGAAAATTTGGGTTATGATGACGGCACTTTTTCGCAGGAATACTTTGTGTATTTCAAGAAAAAGTGATTATATCAGAGCACAAATTTTCCGTCAGATGCCGCAGACGTATTGCGCGGTGCTGCCTATATAAAATTATGCAGCACACGGAGTATACAATGGACGAGAAAACACCAGGTACGCTTTACATAGTCGCAACGCCTATCGGCAACTCGCAGGATATGTCGCCGCGCGGGAGAAAGATACTCTCCGAGGTGGACATTATCGCCGCGGAGGATACACGCCGGTCAATGGTGCTGCTTGGCAAGCTTGAGATACGCAACAAGCTTGTTTCAAACCACAAGTTCAATGAGTACGGCAAGGCAAAATATTTCATCGGCGAAATGCTTGCCGGCAAGTCCGTCGCTGTCATCACCGACGCCGGCACGCCCTGCATATCCGACCCCGGGAATGAGCTTATCCGCGCTGCGGTGGAAGCGGGTATCCGCGTTGTGGGCGTTCCGGGCTGCTGCGCGGCAGTGACGGCGCTGTCCGTCTCCGGGTTTGACCTTTCAAGCTTCATGTTTTACGGCTTTTTCCCGCGTGAAAACGCCGAACGCCGCCGCCTGCTGGAAAAGCTTCGCCGCGGCGACACGCGCACCTTCGCATTCTACGAATCGCCCAAGCGCATCATGGAGCTGGTGGAATTCTTTATCGGCGCGGGTGCAAAATGCCGCATGTGCCTTTGCAATGATATGACAAAGCTGCACGAAATGAGCTTTCGCGGCACGCCCGCCGAGGTGCGCGGGCAGCTGCTTGCCAAGGGCAGCTACGACAAGGGCGAGTACGCCGTTATCATCGAAATAGACGAGGATTATATCTTCAATAAGGTGGAGCATACCGTCTCAGCAGAGGCGATGCTTGTCGATGCGATGATCGCCGGGGGCGTGACCGCCAGGGAGGCGGTGAGCGCCGTCATGGCGGACGAGAATAATTCTTACAGCAAGAACGAGCTGAAAGCTGCGGCGCTCAATCTCAAGCGCCTGTTCGGCGGGTGAGACGCAGCGTTCAGTGATATAGAGAAGTTGACGCGCACATGCCGCTTTTCAAACTGCACTCATACCGCAGAACCGGGCTGCGCCGTTCAGGCGGCGCTGGCGGACGCTACGCCGGACACTGCCAATAGAACGAAAATAACGGATCAGACCGGGGTCGGGGAATCTTCCCAGACCCCGTTTTTTAATTGACTGCTTCAAAAACGGCGCTTCCAAATCAAACGCTGCAAAGCGGAATCGCTTATAGGATAGGCGCTGAAAAATCTTGGATATAAAATGTTGACAACTGTGGAGGGAGATAGTATAATGACATTAACTAGTTATACATACATAGCTTATTGCTAAACTAAATGATACGTTGCGTTGCAGTTAGTGTTCCACTGCAAAATAGTTGCTCCATCTTTGAATAATTATCGTTAGACCAGCCGCAAAGTAAGCATTTGACGTTTGGAAAGATGCAGACCGGCAGTAAATCAACCGAGCGTTAATGTAAAATACAAAAGAAAGCGGTGATTCCAATGGGCTAGATCAATTTCCACTCGCAGGGAACAATATCCAACCATCAACGTCAAAAAATACAATGAAAGGAAAACATGAAAATGAAAAAGAGACTTATATCTGCACTGCTGGTGCTCGTTCTGGCAATATGCGTTTTCCCGGTCAGCGCATTTGCGGCAACAAATGAACGCATATGCGCACGAGCAGACCTCCATAACTATCCCTATGGTTTAACACAGCAGAATCAGCGTTTTACCATGACGTATCATACGGAGGTACTGATCCGGCAGGTTGGTGATGGTACGAAGATCGGTCAATTGGATAAAGGTAATAGCGGAATAGTTCTATATCCCAATGACGTGTACTATAACGACATGTATTGGTCATCTGTGAACGCTAATGGAGTCCAAGGGATTTCAGCTTCTTACTATCTGCATTAAAACATGGGGGCGGAGAGGGCATTTTGCCCTCTTTGCCCGGTAAACAGAGTGTGACATAAGATATTGGATGTGAAAGGGGAGGCATTATGAAAGGAAAAAGATATATTACAGTGCTTTTGGCTACCGCGATGCTGCTGGGGCTGTGCGCGTGCGGTGCAACCCCCACGCAGCCAACGCCAACGCCGAGCGCCGCCCCGGCGACGGCGGAACCCACCGCCGCACCCACGCCTGAGTTAAGCGAAAAGCTGCGCGAAACCGTCCTTGGCTACGCTGCCGAGGAAATACCTACCCCGGCGTGGATTCAGGAGCTTGGCGTGTGTGATATATATAATGACACGTTTTATATGGCGGCTAATACGGACAGCGGTGCGGGAGTGGTGAGTTTTGACACGCGGACGGAGCAGTTTCACAAATATGATGTCGATGTGAGCGCACTGCATAATCCACATATAAATGCCATATCTGTTGCGGAGAATTCGATCTGGCTCTATGTTGCCGAACAGTGGACTGTTGAAGAATGTGAGCAGGGGCTTTTTACTGGGGAGACGAATCTTTACATCCTGTATAAGAATACATCAAGCGGGGAGCAGAGCATAAGCCCGATGACGTTTTGGAAAAGCAATCTGCCGCCGTTATATTTGCTGGCGCTCGACAATAACAGGGCGCTTATAGGAAACCACGAGTGCGAACCACAGACCTATCTTATTGACAGCAATGCGAATGTGATCGACATGCCGGACACCGTTGTGCGTGGCATGGGGGTAAGGGCTTGGGTGAATGACAAGCTTTATGTGCAGACGGCTGACGGGCTGGCAGAGCTGAACCGGGACACCTTGACGTTCGGCGCTCCGGTAGAGGAGATTTATAATCAGCCCGCAGTGTATTCCAGCAGCTGTGGTCATTTTCTGACGACGATAGACAATGTGTTTTACTCCGTCGATGCGGCAACAGGAGAAAAGACAGAGATATTTGAATGGATGGATGTCGCGCTTGCTCTTAGCCGCCTTTATGGAACGAATGGATTGGAGAACGAGAATGGAGATTATTATCATTATACAGACCGAATAACAAAAATCACAAAGACTGAGCTGCCCGTAAAGCAGACGCTTATTCTTGCGTGCCTCGGTGATACAAATTCCTATGGCTATCCTAAGGAGGACGGCAGCTTTTTTGCACCATCGAATAAAACATACGTTTGTTCAGACAGCCTTATGGACGCAATAATACGCTTCAACAATTCCGACCCGGATTATAGAATAGAAGTCAAACCGTATATATACAGCAGTGATGAGGAGCGGACGCGGCTGCTTATCGAACTTGCAACGGGTAAGGAAGTCGATATTCTGGATACCAGCCTTCTGCCTGACGATGCGGCGGGCGGGTCGATCCTCGCGGATATGCTGCCGTACCTCGACGCGGACGCGGACATCAGCAGGGATGATTTTATCCCCGGTATATTTGCTGATATGACCAAAAGCGGTGGACTCTATGAATACATTGACAGATATAATGTTATTACGATAACTGCGCGCGCCAGCTTTGCTGACGGACAAAGCTGGACGGTCAGCGATATTCAGCAGATACTTGCCGAGCACCCGGAACTGAGGATCGAAAACAGCGCGGAAAAGCTCAGCTATTATTTCGCGTGGGCGGCTTCTGCGGAATTTATTGATTATGCTGCTGCCTTATGCAGTTTTACGGATGAGGCGTTTTTGCAGTGGCTTGTCCTCATAAAGCAGCTATGTCAGACGGATTACGACTGGGAGAGTGACCCGTATTTGGGGGAGTATGCCTTTTATATAGACACACAATTTCCGGCGAACATTGGGGATATGTCCCGCTGTTACGCAAATGGAGAGTATACAGCGGTGGGCTTTCCGAACGCGACCGGAACAGGCAACTATTTCATGCGTTACGGCGCGCCGACGGCATACGGCACGTGGAGCTATATGCCAAACGGTGAACAGTCCTTTGGGGCGGTATCAAGCGTCGGAATAATGGCGTCGAGCGGTAATATTGACGGCGCGTGGCGATTTATAAAAACATTTATGAGCGGCGCAGAAAATACGGCGCTGTCGAGCGGAATACCGGCACAGAAAGCGTGCTTTGAGCGGGCGGTTGAAAATGAGTTAGCCCGAGAGCAAAGTGATGCGGCAGGGGTTGAAGAGTTTGACGAGAGCGACGCCGAGCAGATAAGGAGCATTGTCTATAACACCACAAAATGCGTCTCCAATAACGATACTGTTACTGGCATAATAAAATCAGCGCTTGATGCATACATTGGCGGTGTTTATTCAGCAGAGGAAACAGCAGCCCAGCTCCAGAGCCGTTTGAGCATCTACCTCGCCGAGCAGTACGGCTGACATATATAAAAGGCGCGGCAGAGTGATCATGCCGCGCCTTCGTGCGTTTGAGCTGATGAAAAAATCGCCGTCCGATGAAACCTTTTCCAGTAAAAATACGTCAATATATGCAGATACAAACCTGACAATAACGATTCGGGAGGGAAGATGATGAAAAACCTGCGAAAGCATGTGTGCCTTGCGCTGCTTGCCGCGATGCTTCTGGGGCTGTGCGCGTGCGGTGCAACCCCCACGCAGCCAACGCCAACGCCGAGCGCCGCCCCGGCGACGGCAGAAGATGTGTCTGCACCGGGGGGGCTTACGCTTGCGGTGCTGATACCAAATGCGACGCTTGATTATATGGCGGCGCAATTCAACGACACCGCACCGGGGTTTACCGTCCGTGTGGTTGATTATTCCGACGGTACAGCATATACGCCAGAGCAAGCCGCCGCGAGGCTGACAACAGAGATAATAAGCGGAAAAGGTCCGGATATGGTGTGCTTTAATGGCATCTCACCTTACCCATATATAAGGAGCGGGATGCTCGCAAATATTGGCGCATTCATCGCGCAGGATGGCGACATATCGCTTGACGACATAGTTATTGCGGATGTTTTAAAGGAGGGTGAAGGGATTTATTTCATGCCTTCTTCATTCGCGGTGGACAGCATGGTTGCCCGCACAGACAGATTTGGTGCACGCTACGGATGGACAGTTGACGAGTACCTTGACATGGATCGTTCGCTGCTTGCCGGGTGTGAACTTAGCTATATAGGTTGGCCAACGCCGGACGGAAGCTGTGGCTCTGACGCTATGCTGAAAGACCCCATAGGCATAATATCCACCGGGCAGAGTACGGAGAGGTGCTGGAAATTCATCAAATATATGGTGATGAATGCACCCAATGGACTTGACTTGCCGAGAATGCCGGTTTACAAGCCACTGCTTGATGCTGCAATTAAGGAGGCGCACACCAGCGATAGCCTTCAGGTAAAGGTGACTGACGCAGATGCGGACAGTTTCTATGCTTTGATCGACCGCGTAGAGAACTCCACGCTTTACGACACGCAAATGCTGCGCATAATCTCAGAAGAAAGCCAGGCATATTTCAACGGCGACAAGACTGCTGCGGAAGCGGCTCGAATCATCCAGTCCAAGGCGAGCATCTACCTCGCCGAGCAGTACGGATAATATCCCCATATACGACAAAGAAGCGTCCGCTTGTGCGGGCGCTCCTTTGCTTGCTGGAATAGATTGAGGTATGAGGAAAAGTGAGGTAGCAATATAATGCCTGACCTTACACGCCGAACAGAAGCTCGCCGTAGGTCGGGAACGGCCAGTATTTCTCGGCGGTGAGGGTTTCCGCCTCGTCCGCGGGGACTCTTACAAGGCTCATCTTGGGGATTATCTCGTCGCGGATGAAATTGGCCTGTGCGGTAAGGTCGGTGGACATGCTCATCGTGACAAGCGCGCTTTCCAGCTCGTCCACCGCGTCGTCTATCTGCTCGAGAAGTGCGGACAGGCGGCGGATGCGCTTTTCTTCGTAGCGGCAGCTCGCGCCGGCATCGGCGGCTTTCTTCGCTTTTACCGCCTCGGCAAGCTCAGTGGTATATGCCTCAATGGCGGGGAGAATCTCTTTCTTCGCCATATCGACCATGGTGTGCGCCTCAATGCTGACGGTCTTGCAGTAATTCTCCATCATTATCTCGTAGCGGGAATGTATCTCCGCCGCGGAGAACACCTTGTGACGGATGAGCATTCCGGCGTTTTTCTCTTCAAGCACCACCGGCATGCAGTCGGGCGTTGTGCGCAGATTCAGCAGACCGCGCTTCTCGGTCGCTTCCTTTATCCAGCTGTCGTCGTAGCCGTTGCCGTTGAAGATTATGCGCTTGTGGTCGGTTATGCAGCGCTTGATGAGGTCATGCAGCGCGGCGTCGAAGTCATCGGCTTTTTCAAGCTCGTCCGCGAACACGCGCAGCGACTCCGCCACGGAGGCGTTGAGCATGATGTTCGCGCACGCGATGGAGTTGGACGAGCCGAGCATGCGGAACTCAAACTTATTGCCGGTGAAAGCAAAAGGAGAGGTGCGGTTGCGGTCAGTGGTGTCGCGGTTGAAGCGCGGCAGCACGTGAACGCCCAGCTTGAGCTGCGCTCTCTCTGCGCCGGCATAGGGCTTGTCGCCCTCTATGGCCTCCAGAACAGAGGTCAGCTCGTCGCCGAGGAATATGGACACGACGGCGGGAGGCGCTTCGTTTGCGCCGAGGCGGTGGTCATTGCCGGCGGTAGCGACGCTCATGCGCAGAAGATCCTGATAATCGTCCACCGCCTTTATAACGGCACACAGGAAAAGGAGGAACTGCGCGTTTTCGTGCGGCGTGTCCCCGGGGGAGAGAAGATTCACGCCCGTGTCTGTGGCGATCGACCAGTTATTGTGCTTGCCCGAACCGTTCACGCCTGCAAAGGGCTTTTCATGCAGCAGGCACACAAGACCATGCCTGTCGGCAACCTTCTGCATTATCTCCATGGTGAGCTGGTTGTTGTCGGTGGCGATGTTCGCGCCGGTGTAGATGGGGGCAAGCTCATGCTGCGCGGGCGCGACCTCGTTGTGCTCGGTCTTTGCCAGCACGCCCAGCTTCCACAGCTCCTCGTCGAGATCTGCCATGTATGCCTCAACCCTCGGCTTTATTGCGCCGAAGTAGTGGTCGTCCAGCTCCTGCCCCTTGGGCGGCTTTGCGCCGAAGAGCGTCCGCCCGGTGAAAATGAGATCCTTGCGTTTCTTGTACATTTCCTTGTCAACAAGGAAGTACTCCTGCTCCGGTCCGACATAGGGGCGCACACATTTTACATCGTCCTTGCCGAACAGATGCAGAATACGCAGCGCCTGCCTGTTGAGCGCCTCCATCGAACGCAGCAGCGGCGTCTTTTTGTCCAGCGCCTCGCCGCCGTAGGAGCAGAACGCCGTCGGGATGCACAGCGTCTTGCCCTTGATGAACGCATAGGACGTCGGATCCCATGCGGTGTAGCCTCTCGCCTCGAACGTGGCGCGCAGCCCGCCGGAGGGGAAGGAGCTTGCGTCCGGTTCGCCCTTTATAAGCTCGTCCCCGGAGAACTCCATTATTACGCGCCCGTCTGGTGATGGGGCGATAAAGCTCTCATGCTTTTCGGCGGTTATGCCGGTCAGCGGCTGGAACCAGTGGGTGAAGTGCGTTGCGCCGTGGGAGATTGCCCAGTCCTTCATAGCCAGCGCCACCGCGTCGGCAATCTTCGGGTCTATCCGTTCTCCCTGATCTATTGTTTTCCGCAGCGACTGGTATACGTCAGATGAAAGCATCGCTTTCATAACTCTGTCGTCAAATACTAAGCTTCCAAAAATCTCTGGTACTGTGCTCATGTCGCTCCATCCTTTCAAACTGTAAAAATAGAAAAGGCGCTGACAGGTCGGAAGTATCCTCCGAGGCATCAGCGCCTTCAATGTGCCGTATTATACGCCTCTTTTTCGGATTGTCAAGAGTAAATTTTTAAAAATTCTGATTTTTTATTTTCCACTGTCGCCGTAGTTGGAGAGAACGCGCGCCGACGGGTCGTTCACATCGCACCCCGCCCAGGACTTGTTCGGCATCCAGAAATCCTTCACCATTTCGGACTGCCCGGGGTAGTGCTTTTCAAAAAGCTCGCGGTAGAGCAGCGATTCCTTTGTGAACGGCTGCGCATGGGTGTACTTTTTGCGCTTTGTCTCGAACTCCTCATCGGTGTACAGCCCCTCGGCATATTCCTTGAGATAGTTGACCATGGAGTGCCCTACGGCGTCCGAGAACGCCGCCTTCTCGCGGTAGAGTATGTCGTGCGGCAGATAGTCGCCCTCAAACGCATGGCGAAGGAGGTACTTGCCCTTGCCGTAGGTGTTGAGCTTGAGCGCGGGGTCTAAGCTCATTACGTATTTTACAAAATCAATATCGCCGAACGGCACGCGCGCCTCGAGCGAGTTGACGGATATGCACCTGTCCGCGCGCAGCACATCGTACATGTGCAGCTCGCTCACGCGCTTCTCCGCCTCGCGCTGGAATTCCTCTGCCGACGGGGCAAAATCCGTGTACTTGTAGCCGAACAGCTCGTCCGACACCTCGCCCGTCAGGAGAACGCGCACGTCCGTGTGCTCGTGTATCCATTTGCACATCAGGTACATCCCCATGCTCGCGCGTATAGTCGTGATGTCATAGGTCGCCAGCAGCGCCACAACATCCTCAAGCGCGGCGAAAACCTCTTCCTTTGTCATGATGATCTCCGTGTGCTCGCTGCCGATGTACTCTGCAACCTCGCGGGCGTACTTGAGGTCGATAGCGTCGTACTTCATGCCGACGGCGAATGTGCGTATCGGCGAGGAGAGCTTCTTTTGCGCAATGGCGCACACAAGGGAGGAGTCCAGACCGCCGGAGAGGAGAAAGCCGAGCTTCGCGTCCGACACGAGACGCTTTTCCACGCCCGCGACGAGCTTGTCGTGTATCTTGCGGCACGCCGTCTCAAGATCGTCGTGACAGACTGACGCAGGGTGCGCAATATCGCAGTAGCACACGAACCTTCCGCCCTTCCAGTAGTGCCCCGGCGGGAAGGGCATGATGCGCGCGCAAAGCCCCATCAGGTTTTTCGGCTCGCTGGCGAATATTATCGTGCCGCGCTCATCATAGCCGTAGTAGAGCGGGCGGATGCCGATCGGGTCGCGCGCGGCGATAAACTCATCCGTGCGCGCGTCATATATTATCATGGCAAACTCGGCGTCCAGCATTGCGAACATATCCACTCCGTGCTCAAAGTACATCGGCAGTATTATCTCGCAGTCGGAGTCGCTTTTGAAGCTGTACTTCGGCGTGAGCTTTTCACGCTCGCGCTCAAAACCGTACAGCTCGCCGTTGCACACGGAATAACTGCCGTCCAGCTCGAACGGCTGCATCCCATCCTCGCTCAGATCCATGATGGACAGCCTGTGAAAGCCCAGCAGCCCCTTGCCCGCCGTGATTATACGGCTCATATCCGGACCGCGCGAGAGCGTTTTGTCAAACGCAGCCTTGAACGCAGAAAAAGAAGCACAGCTTCCACAATAACCCATGATCGAACACATAATGATTCCTCCGATTTTCCTCATAAGAATTATCAGTATACGACAGGGCAAGTACTGCGCTCGCTGTGCCACCTATCTTTTGTCTCTTTCCGGTCTCTATCAAGACCTGGGTCGTTAACGCCGACCCTTCGCGGCTTGCTTACTCGTCTGCGCTTTCAGCTCGCGGCTCGCCGGGTGTTATTCACGCAAACTCCGCTGCGCGGCTTTCACCTGCCGCCGCGCTCTCTGTGAGTGAGCCTTTGCGTTACTTCTCCCGGTTCAAACGCCTTTTTCGGTATAAATTTGAAAAAGACAAAAACGGTCAGAGTCATCCTCTGAGGCGTCCTTGCCTTTGATGTCGGACACTATACGCTCTTTGATCCGACTTGTCAAGAGCTTTTTTTGAATTTTTTCCGTTTTCTCTTTTATTCCATCCTAAACCATTGACAAAAGGGGCTTTTATGCTGTAATATTTCGCCTGTGGACGCAGACGTTCATCGGGGGAGCTGTGCCCCTTCCGATGGGCGTTATACTTTTTCAATTTCAATTGACTATCGAAAGAGAGTGTGCAGATGAAGTACACCGCGCAAGAGGTAATGGAATATGTCCGCCAGGCGGATGTGAAGTTTATCCGGCTCGCGTTCTGCGATGCTTACGGACGGCAGAAGAACATCGCCGTCATGCCTGCGGAGCTTGAGCGCGCGTTTGACACGGGCATTGCCTTCGATGCTTCGGCGGTCGCGGGCTTCGGCGGCGCGGTGCGCTCCGATCTTTTTCTCCGCCCGGATGCGGGAACTCTCGTCGGTCTCCCGTGGAGGCCGGAGACCGGGCGTGTCGTGCGTATGTTCTGCGACGTGACTCACCCCGACGGCACGCCGTCCTCCGGCGATACGCGCGCCCTTCTCAAGCGCACCGCTGCAAGGGCGCAGGCGCGCGGGCTCAGCTTTGCTTTCGGTCCGGAGATGGAATTTTATCTTTTAAAAAACGGACCTGACGGCGAGCGCACGGATACTCCCTGCGACACTGCCGGGTACATGGACATAGCGCCTGACGATAAGGGCGAAAACATCCGCCGCGAGGTCTGCCTTATGCTCGAGCAGATGGGCATCCGCCCGGAAAGCTCGCACCACGAGGAGGGACCGGGGCAAAACGAGATCGACTTTCGCTACTCCGACCCCGTTGCCGCCGCGGACAATGCCGTCACGTTCCGCTCAGTCGTCAAGACTGTCGCCGCAGGCTATGGGCTGACGGCGGATTTTTCGCCAAAGCCGCTCCGCGCACACCCCGGCAGCGGCATGCACATCAATTTTTCCGCAAAGTCCGCCGACGGGGCGGATCGTATGCCGCAGGTGATCGCCGGCGTTATGGACAAGGCCGGCGAAATGACGGCGTTCCTCAACCCCACGGACAACTCCTATCTCCGCCTTGGAGGCGACAAAGCCCCCGGCTATATAACCTGGTCGAGCGAGAACCGCTCCCAGCTTATCCGCATTCCCGCAGCGAGCGGGGAATTCAGACGCGCGGAGCTTCGCTCTCCCGATCCCGGCACCAACCCATATATTGCCTTTACGCTTATGATAAATGCGGGACTGTACGGCGTGGACAAGCTCCTCAGCCTGCCGGACAGCACGGATATAAACCTTTACGCCGCAGCGGAGAGCGAGCTTGCGCATCTTGAGCGCCTGCCCTCGTCGCGCCGTGAGGCGCAGGGCATCGCGCGGGCGAGCGAGTTTATAAGCGGCGCTCTTCCCGCAGAGCTTATAGAGCTCTACTGCGGCTGAAGCCTGTCCCCGAACAGACGGTAAAGAAGGGAAGTGAGCGCGTTTGGTATTTCAGGAGCGGACTTACAGTGTGCTGATCGTCTCGGCATCGGACAGCTTTAATAACGCGCTGACGGATATGCTTCCCATCACGGACTACTGGCCCGTCAGCACCGTCAAAAGCACGGCCGCCGCGCGCCGGGCGATGATGGAGCGCGTTTATGACCTTATAGTCATCAACACCCCCCTGCCGGATGAGTACGGCTCGCGCTTTGCGATCGACGTGTGCGCGTCCACAAGCTCCGGCGTACTTCTGCTCGTGAAGAACGAGCAGTTTGACGAGGTCTATGCCCGCGTGATGGAGCATGGCGTGCTGACGCTGGCAAAGCCGACATCCTCCCAGATGATCGCCCAGTCCATGCGGACGCTCTGCACCATGCGCGAGCGTATGCGCATGGCGGAGGAGAAGCAGCAGACCGTGGAGGAGAAAATAAACGAGATACGCCTTGTCAACCATGCAAAGTGGCTGCTCATCGAGTGCCTGAGCATGACGGAGGCAGAGGCGCAGAGATATATCGAAAAACACGCGATGGACGCTCGTATCTCCAAAAAGGAAATGGCAGAAAGCATAATCAGGACTTACGAATAACTCAAGAAGGAGTGAATGAGATGACAAAGTACATTTTTGTGACCGGCGGCGTTGTGTCTGGTCTCGGCAAGGGCATCACTGCCGCCTCGCTCGGTCGTCTGCTCAAGGCGAGAGGGCTGAAGGTCGCCGCGCAGAAGCTCGACCCTTATATAAACGTCGATCCCGGCACGATGAGCCCATATCAGCACGGCGAGGTGTATGTCACGGAGGACGGCGCGGAGGCTGATCTCGATCTTGGACACTATGAGCGCTTCATCGACGAGAACCTGAATAAATTCTCCAACCTCACCACCGGCAAGGTCTACTGGAACGTACTGAATAAAGAGCGCCGCGGCGAATATCTCGGCTCGACGGTGCAGGTCATCCCTCACATCACAAACGAAATAAAGGATTTTGTGTACCGCGTCGGCAATGAGACGAATGCGGATGTGGTCATCACAGAAATCGGCGGCACTATAGGTGACATCGAATCCCAGCCCTTTATTGAGGCGGCAAGACAGGTCTCATTGGAGGTGGGAAGGGAAAACAGCCTCTTCATCCATGTCACGCTGGTGCCGTTTTTGCGTGGCTCTGATGAGCACAAAACGAAGCCCACCCAGCACTCCGTGAAGGAGCTTCAGGGTATGGGCGTCAGCCCCAATATAATCGTGCTGCGCTGCGATGAACCGCTTGAGGAGTCTATCTTCAAGAAAATATCCATGTTCTGCAACGTCAAGCCCGATTGCGTTATTGAAAACATCACTCTGCCGTTTTTGTATGAAGCGCCGCTCATGCTCGAGGAGGAGAATTTTTCCTCCGTTGTCTGCCGTGAGCTTGGCATAGACGCTCCCGCGCCGGATCTTACCGAGTGGACAAACCTTGTCGAGCGCATCAAAAACCGCAGCGGCGAAGTGGAGATCGGTCTTGTCGGCAAATATGTGCAGCTGCATGATGCGTATCTCTCCGTCAACGAGGCGCTCTCCCACGCAGGCTATGAGCTGGACACCGTTGTTCATGTGCACTGGATAGATTCAGAGACCATTACAGAGGCAAATTATACAGAGGCGCTCTCCGGACTGGACGGCATCCTTGTTCCCGGCGGCTTCGGCGGCAGAGGTATTGCCGGCATGATCCTCGCCGCGCGCTATGCCAGAGAGAATAATCTGCCGTACTTCGGCATCTGCCTTGGAATGCAGGTCGCCGTTATAGAGTACGCGCGCGATGTCGCCGGAATAGAAAAGGCGGACTCCGGCGAGTTTGACGAGCTTTGCCCCGACAAGGTCATCGACTTCATGCCCGGTCAGAGCAACGATATAGATAAGGGCGGCACGCTCCGCCTGGGGGCGTACCCATGTGTCATAAAAGAGGGCACGACCATGCAGCGCTGCTACGGCGCGCTGGAGATCTCGGAGCGCCACCGTCACCGCTATGAATTCAATAACGACTACCGCGATGTTCTCACTGCACATGGGCTGACGCTCTCCGGTCTCTCGCCGGACGGCCGCCTTGTGGAGACCGTGGAGCTTACTGACCGCCCGTTCTTCGTCGGCGTGCAGTTCCATCCGGAATTCAAATCAAGACCTAATAAGGCACATCCGCTCTTCCGCGGCTTCATTGCCGCCGCGAAGGACGAGCACGAAAGGAGAGCAAAATAATGTGCGGAATAGTAGGCTACACCGGTACGCAGCAGGCGGCGCCCATCCTCCTTGCCGGGCTGAAAAAGCTTGAATACCGCGGGTATGATTCTGCCGGCATCGCCGTGCAGGACGCGGGAAAGATAAACACCTTCAAATGCAGCGGTCTGCTGGAAAATCTCTTCAGACTGACCGACGGCGGCGCAGGCGTCCATGGCGTGTGCGGCATCGGGCACACACGCTGGGCGACGCACGGTGCGCCCACCACAACGAATGCCCACCCCCATGTTTCCAATGACGGGCACTTTGCCGTCGTCCATAACGGCATCATCGAAAACTATGCCGAGCTCCGGGAGGAGCTTCGCGCGAGGGGCTTTGTCTTCCACAGTGAGACCGATACCGAGGTCATCGTCAATCTTCTTGAAATGTACTATGACGGCAGTCTAAAGCGCACCGTCATGAAAACCGTTGCACGTCTTGAAGGCTCATATGCCATAGGCGTGGTGTGCGATGAATGCCCCGGCGAGCTTTTCGCCGTCAAGAACGGCTGCCCGCTTATCCTCGGCGTGGGCGCGGGGGAGAACTTCTTTGCCTCCGACGTTACAGCGCTCATCGGGCATACCCGCACCGTTATTTACCTTGAGGATGGCGACTTTGCCCGCCTCACACCGGAGAACATCGCCGTCTTTGACCCCGCCGGGCGCGAGGTGCACCGCGAGCTTTCCCGCGTACTCTGGAACACCGAGGCGGCGGAAAAGGGCGGGTATGAGCACTTTATGCTCAAGGAGATAATGGAGCAGCCGCGCGCCGTCAAGGCGACGGTCGAGCCGCGCATCCGCGATGGAAGAATAGAGCTGGAAGGCTTTGAGCTCAGCGATGCCGAGCTTGAAAATATCCGCCATATTGTTATCACTGCATGCGGCTCTGCCTATCACGCCGGGTGCGTCGGGCGCTATGTCATTGAGGAGCTGTGCCGCATCCCGGTGCAGACGGAGCTTGCCAGTGAGCTGCGCTACCGCAACCCCATAATCGACGAGCATACACTGCTCATCGTCATCTCCCAGTCCGGCGAAACGGCGGACACCATCGCTGCCCTGCGCGAATGCAAGGCGCGCGGTGCAAAGACGCTGGCCATTGTCAATGTCGTCGGCAGCACCATCGCAAAGCTTGCCGACTCCGTGCTGTACACCTGGGCAGGACCGGAGATCGCCGTTGCGACCACTAAAGGGTACACCACCCAGCTTGCCGTGCTCGACCTGCTCGCAGTCTACATGGCAAAGCGCCTCGGCAGGATCGACGATGCGCGCTGCGCTCAGCTTGTCGAGGACATCTCCGCCCTGCCTGAGCGCTGCCAGCGTGCCATTGACCTCAACAGCCGCATCAAATGCCTTGCGGATATGTATCATACGCAGTCTGCGCTTTTCTTCATCGGGCGCAATCTCGATTACGCCGCGTCGCTGGAAGCCTCGCTCAAGCTCAAGGAGATCAGCTACATTCATTCCGAGGCGTATGCCGCGGGCGAGCTCAAGCACGGCACTATCGCGCTTATAGACGAGAATCAGCTTGTTGTTGCGCTCGCGTGCCAGACGCGCCTTTTTGAAAAGCTCATGAGCAACATCAAGGAATGCAAGGCGCGCGGCGCGCAGGTGCTTGCACTGGCGCAGGAGGGAGAGCGGCGCATATATGCCGAAGCGGACGAGGTGCTCTCCGTGCCGCAGACGGACGCCCTGCTGCTGCCCATTCCCGAGATGATACCGCTGCAGCTCTTCGCCTACTATGTGGCAAAGGCGAACGGCTGCGATATAGATAAGCCCAAAAACCTTGCGAAATCTGTCACCGTGGAGTGAGAAGAATGTCAGACGTATACGAAAATCCGCTCTGCAAACGCTATGCAGGGCGCGAGATGCAGGAGATATTCTCCGATGACCGCAAGTTTTCCACATGGCGCAGGCTCTGGCTTGCCCTCGCAGAAAGCGAGCAGCAGCTTGGACTCGACATAACGGACGAGCAGCTTGACGAAATGCGCGCACATCTATATGATATAGATTATGAGACAGCCGCCGCACGCGAGCGGGAGGTCAGGCATGATGTCATGGCGCATATCTACACCTTTGGGCTTGCCTGCCCGAAGGCGAAGCCTATCATCCACCTCGGCGCTACGAGCTGCTTTGTCGGGGATAATACCGACGTTATTTTGCAGCGCGACGCGCTTTTGCGCATCCGCCGCCTGCTTTTGAGCGCTATTGCCGCGCTCGCTGACTTTGCCGAGAAGTACAAGGCGCAGCCTGCCCTTGCCTATACCCATTTTCAGGCGGCGCAGCCCACCACCATGGGCAAGCGTGCTGCGCTTTGGATGCAGGATCTTGTCATGGATCTTGACCATCTTGATTTTGCGCTCTCGCGCCTGAAGCTGCTGGGCTGCCGCGGCACGACCGGCACTGCGGCAAGCTTTCTGGAGCTTTTTGACGGCGACACGGACAAGGTGCGCCGCCTTGAAGCGCTCATCGCCGAAAAGCTCGGCTTTGACGCGGTGTATGCCGTCAGCGGTCAGACCTACACGCGCAAGGCGGATTATTTCACGCTCTCCGTTCTTTCCGGCATTGCCCAGAGCGCAATGAAGTTCTCCGGCGACATCCGCCTTCTGAGCCACCTCAAGGCGGTGGATGAGCCGTTTGAGAGCGGGCAGGTCGGCTCGTCTGCAATGGCGTACAAGCGTAACCCCATGCGCTCTGAGCGCATGACCTCGCTTGCCCGCTATGTCATCGCCGATGCGCTCAACCCCGCCATGACTGCCGGAACACAGTGGCTCGAGCGTTCGCTGGACGACTCTGCGAACCGCCGCATCAGCATTCCCGAAGCGTTTCTCGCCATCGACGGCATACTCACGCTCTATATAAATGTCGTCAGCGGCTTGAAGGTCTACCCCAAGGTGCTTGAAAAGCAGCTCAACGAGGAGCTGCCTTTCATGGCGACGGAGGATATACTCATGTACTGTGTCAAAAATGGCGGCGACCGCCAGACCCTGCACGAGGCTATCCGCCGGCATGCCGTTGCGGCGGGGCTTGCCGTCAAGGAAGAGGGCGCGGACAACGATCTTCTCGCGCGCATCGCCGCAGACCCCGCGTTCAACATCACACGCGGCGAGATCGACCGGCTTCTGCGCACCGATAATTTCACCGGCATGGCAAGAGAGCAGACGGAGGCGTATCTTGCGACAGTCCGCGCGCTGCTGCGCGAGAACGCGGCGTTCCTCGGCGAGCGCGAGCACGGAAACATAAGCGTATAATTTCTTGGTCATGCCGCCTTTGCGGCATGGACTCCCAATTTCATAATATACAGGCTGGATGAGCCAAATACACAGAAAAGAGGATATGTTATGTTAACTGCGATCGTGGGAATCAACTGGGGCGACGAGGGTAAGGGGCGCATGGTCGATCTGCTTTCCGCGGATTATGACATCATCTGCCGCTATCAGGGCGGCAATAACGCCGGGCACACCGTCGTCAATGAGAAGGGCAAGTTCATTCTCAACCTCCTGCCCTCCGGCATACTGCGCGAAACGACCGTCAATGTCATCGGCAACGGCGTGGTCATCGACCTTGAGCACCTTTACAATGAGTGCGCCAGACTCCGCGAGGCGGGTGTGAGCATCACGCCCGCTAACCTCAAGATCAGCTCCCGCGCGACTATCTGCCTGCCCTATCACAAGCTTCAGGACATCATGGAGGAGGAGCGCCTTGCCGACAAGAAATTCGGCTCGACCCGACGCGGCATCGCCCCTGTTTATGCCGACAAGTACATGAAAAAGGCGCTGCGCATGGAGGATCTTCTCCACATGGACAGCCTCTATGAAAAGCTCCGCGACATCGTCGAGTGGAAGAACATCACCGTCACCGGGTATAAGCACGAGGCGGTAAACGTCGATGAGCTGATGGACTGGATAAAGATCTACGGCTCTGCCGCCGTGCCGTATATCTGCGATGTGACGGAGTATCTCACCGACGCTGCCGAGTGTGGGCGCAGCATCATGTTCGAGGCGCAGCTCGGCGCTCTGCGCGACATTGATTTCGGCATCTATCCCTACACGTCCTCATCCAACACCCTTGCCGCCTATGCGCCCATCGGTGCCGGCGTTCCGGGTCTGAAGCTCGACGAGACCGTCGGCATCATGAAGGCGTATTCCAGCTGTGTCGGCGAAGGACCTTTCACGGTGGAGCTTTTCGGCGAAGAGGGCGAGAAGCTGCGCCGCGCGGGCGCGGAGTACGGTGCTGCGACCGGCAGACCACGCAGAGTGGGTCCTGTGGACATTCCCGCCTCCCGCTACGGTGTGCGTGTGCAGGGCGCGGACTATATCGCCCTCACGAAGATGGATGTGCTGGGTATTTACGACAAGATCCCCGTGTGCGTTGCATATGACATCGACGGCGAGATAACCAGGAGCTTCCCGACCGGCGAGCGCCTCAACCGCGCAAAGCCCATCATTGAGTACCTCCCCGGATTTGGCGATATTTCCGCCTGCCGCAAGCCGGAGGAGCTGCCTGCCGCCGCGCGCGGTTATATCAGCTTTCTGGAAAAAGAGGTCGGCTGCCCGATAAAATACGTCTCCGTCGGCGCGGAGAGGGACGAATACGTTCAGATGTTCTGAGCTTTGGAGGAAAAGTAAGGTATGGCATCACAGACCGTTTTGATTCTGGACTTCGGCGGGCAGTATAAGGAACTGATCGCCCGGCGGGTGCGCGAGTGCGCGGTGTATTCCGTAGTGCGCTCCGGCGATATAAGCGCTGCGGAGATACGCGCCATCGCGCCTATCGGCATCATTCTCACCGGCGGACCGAACAGCGTGTACGACCCCGCCTCGCCGCACTGCGACAGCGAGATATTCAACCTTGGCATTCCTGTGCTCGGCATCTGCTACGGCGCTCAGCTCATGGCGTGGACGCTCGGCGGCAAGGTCACGACCTGCGCTACCAGCGAATACGGCAAGACGAAAATGCACGTTGACACCTCTTCCTTCCTCTTCGTGGGGCTGGATGAGGAGCAGCTTGGCCTCATGAGCCACACGGATCAGATAGACGAGCTGCCCGAGGGCTTTGTCTCCATTGCGCATACGGAAACCTGCCCCAACGCCGCCATGGCAAATTATAAAAAGCGGCTCTATGCGTTCCAGTTCCACCCAGAGGTAGAGAGTACGCCCCGCGGCACGGACATGATCCGCGCGTTCCTCTATGAGGCGTGCGGCGCGGTCGGAGATTATAACCTCAAAAACCTTGAGCTGGAGCTTATCGAGAAGGTGCGCGCGCAGGTCGGCGATGCGCATGTCATTCTCGGGCTTTCCGGCGGCGTGGATTCTTCCGTGTGCGCCGCGCTCCTCTCAAAGGCGATCCCGGGGCAGCTGCATTGCATTTTTGTCGATCACGGTCTTATGCGCAAAAACGAGGGGGACGAGGTCGAGGCGGCGTTCGCGGGGCGTGATTTGCATTTCATCCGCGTCAACGCGCAGCAGCGCTTTCTCTCGGCACTTGCCGGCGTTTCAGATCCTGAGCAGAAGCGCAAGATCATCGGCGCGGAGTTTGTGCGCGTATTCGAGGAGGAGGCGAAGAAGCTTCCGCATATCCGCTTCCTTGCGCAGGGAACGATATACCCAGACGTTATCGAGTCCGGCGGAAGCAAGGCGGCGACGATAAAGAGCCATCATAATGTCGGCGGCCTGCCGAAGGATATGGGCTTTGACGGCGTTGTTGAGCCTTTACGCGGCCTGTTCAAGGATGAGGTTCGCGCGCTTGGACGGCAGCTTGGTCTGCCGCGCGCATTCGTTGAACGCCAGCCGTTCCCCGGACCGGGACTTGCCGTGCGCGTCATGGGCGAGATAACCGAGGAGAAGCTCGCCATCCTCCGCGAAGCGGACGCGATCTTCCGCGAGGAGGTCAGCCGCCGGCGCATCAAGGCGGATCAGTATTTCGCGGTGCTCACGGATATGCGCTCCGTCGGTGTCGTGGGCGACTTCCGCACCTATGACTATACCCTTGCTCTGCGTGCCGTCCGCACGTCCGACTTCATGACCTGCGAGTATGCGCCGATTTCGCACAGGGTGCTCGGCATCGTCTCCGCGAGAATCGTCAACGAGGTCAAGGGCGTCGGCCGTGTCGTGTACGACATAACCGGCAAGCCCCCCGCCACTATCGAGTGGGAATAATACCCGAAAGGCTGAAAAGCCTTGAAAATGCTGGACTTTTGCGTTACGGAATTGCCCCGTGACAACAAAATGACAACATTTTAGATTATCCAAGAATAAAGAGCTATCTGATTTCTGTTAGAGAAGTCAGATAGCTCTTTTTGTTTTGCCTAGATTTAATCGTTCTTCAGCCGGTCTCTGAACGCCTCCACCATTGCATCGCTGAGCTGCTGGGACGGAACTTTCACATAGCCGGAGGTTTCATCATATTTCGGGTAGTTATAACGCCACTTGTCGTAGTCCTCCCGGTTGATTTCTCCGTTACGATATTTTTCGGCTTGTTCCGCCCACGCAGTGAGCATTTCGGACAGCTCGGCGGCATCCTTCCCCTTCCGGGGATCAACACACAGCGAAACGCCGTTTTCGCCGGTTTCCACCGTCAGACCGTAGCGGTCCTCCAAGGTGAACAGCGTGTGCATCAAGCCGAAATAGCTGTCAATGTCCGGCACGGACAGCGCCAGCGGCGAAACACCCAGCGCACCGGCAAGGCTCTCCGTCAGCTCCGCCTTGGGCGTTCTGCTGCCGGATTCATACTGCGCCATCCGGATGTCGGCAGTCTTTTCAGGAAAGCCGACCACCTGTCCCAAGTATTTTTGCGTCATTCCCCGCAAATTGCGGAAGAATCGAATTCTCTCACCGATTGCCATAGCGATTACGCTCCTCGTTTTTATTCTGTGCAATCAGTATAGCATATAAATTTAGGCTATGTCAAGATAACAAAAGCAAAAAAGCTAAATATTTTTCCGCAAACCTCTTGACAATAGCAAATACGCTTAGTATAATAGCTATAGCAAATAGCGTTAAGTTGTTTGCAGTCAACAGAATAACCGTCGTGCGTCACGGTAATGGCGCACCCGCTCGGGCAAATCGGAATGCGGCCAGAAAGTTCTCCGACAATAAACAAGAGAACAATATACAAATGAAAGGGGGTTATCCGAATGGAACCGAAATTTCTTCGTGCCGAGGAAGTGGCACAGGAGCTGAGCGTATCAAAGCCCTACGCTTACAAGCTCATCCGCCAGCTCAACGAGGAGCTGAAAGCCAAGGGCTTTATCACCATCTCCGGTCGAATCAACCGGGAATATTTCAATGAACGGCTCTACGGAGCGAGAAAGGAGAATTGATGGAATGGGCGTTTTCAAATGCAAAGAAACCGGCACCTGGTATGTGATGACCCGCTACCGGGATTGGAAGGGCGAATGCAAGCAGAAATGCAAGCGTGGCTTCGCCACCAAGCGGGCCGCACAGGACTGGGAGCAAAAATTCCATATGCAGAACGCCGCCGATATGGATATGACCTTTGAGGCGTTCTACGAAATTTACACCAAGGATATGAAAGCCCGGCTGAAGGAGAATAGCTGGATCACCAAGCAGAACATTGTGGAAACCAAGATTCTCCCCTATTTCGGGCAGCGGAAGATCAGCGAGATCACCACCAAGGATGTGATCGCCTGGCAGAACGAGCAACTGGCGTATCGGGACGAAAAGCACAAGCCCTATTCCCAGACGTATCTCAAGACGCTGCATAATCAACTCAGCGCCATCTTCAATCACGCCGTCCGGTTTTACGATCTGCGGGCAAATCCCGCATCAAAGGCCGGAAATATGGGCAACGAGGAACGCCGGGAGATGCTGTTCTGGACGAAAGAGGAATACCAGAAGTTTGCCGCAGAAATGATGGACAAGCCGGTATCCTATTACGCCTTTGAAATGCTGTACTGGTGCGGAATCCGGGAGGGTGAGCTGTTAGCATTGACTCCTGCTGACTTTGACTTTCAGAACAGCACCGTACGGATCAACAAGTCCTATCAGCGGCTTCACGGAGAGGATGTAATTACCAGTCCGAAAACCAAGAAAAGCAACCGTACCATCAAGATGCCGCAGTTCCTCTGCGAGGAGATGCAGGACTATCTGGGAATGCTTTACGGGCTGAAAAAGAAGGACCGCATTTTCACCGTGACCAAAAGCTATCTCCATCACGAGATGGACCGAGGCTCCAAGGCCGCCGGGGTAAAGCGCATCCGAATCCACGATCTGCGACACAGTCACATCAGCCTGCTGATTGATATGGGCTTTTCCGCCGTGGCCATTGCAGACCGGGTGGGTCACGAGAGCATTGAGATCACCTATCGCTATGCCCATCTGTTTCCATCCAAGCAGTCGGAAATGGCGAAAAAGCTGGACTTTGAGAGGAGTGAATTGTAATGTCGGCAAAAAGCAGAGATGAACACAACCGTTGGCGGAACATCACGGTCGGCTTCCGGGTATCGCCGGAGGAAAACGAGCAGCTCAACGAGGCGGTTGCCCTGTCCGGCCTGCCCAAGCAGGAATACTGCTACCGGCGCTGTATGCAGCGGGATATTGTGGTGCAGCCCAATCCAAGAGTCTATAAGGCGCTGAAAACCACGATGGAGAAGATTTTATCGGAGCTTCAGCGGCTCAGCGATGCGGGCGGTGTCACCGATGAAATGCGGGACACGCTGGCGCTGCTGAGTGCAACGCTCAGCGGAATGAAGGGAGACGATGCAGATGGAGCTTAAAAAAGAAATGACCGCTCCCGTTGTATCTGTTGGCGCAGATACGGAGCAGTCATCCCAAAACCTTACTGACAATAGTTTAACCGATTTTGACCCGGATTTCAAGGGGTCCGACGATGATTTCTACCGGGAAATGCAAAGAAGAATGGCCCCGGATTATCTGGAAACGGTATCGATGACCACCCTCTATGATACGGACTTTGAGGGACAGGAGCCGCTGATCGACGGCCTGCTGTACCGAGGCGCTTACTTACTGGCCGGCTCCCCGAAGGTGGGCAAGAGTTTCCTGATGGCCCAGCTTGCCTATCAGGTCTGCACCGGCCTGCCCTTGTGGGGCTATAAGGTGCGGAAAACGGGTGTTCTTTACTTTGCGCTGGAAGATAACTATGCCCGCTTACAGCGGAGACTATTCCGAATGTTCGGCGCAGAAGCGGCGGAAAATCTGTATTTTGCCACCCACTGCAAAACAGCCAACAGCGGTCTGGAGGACCAGATTCGCAGCTTTATGCGGGAGCATCCCAACACCGGCCTGATCATCATCGACACCCTGAAACGGGTGCGGGAGATTGGCGGAGCGGATTATAGCTACAGCAGCGACTATGACATTGTATCCCGGTTGAAAGCTGTTGCCGACAGCTACAAGGTGACGATGGTAATCGTTCATCATACCCGCAAGTTGGAGGCAGATGACAAATTCGATATGATCGCCGGGACCAATGGCCTGCTGGGTGCGGCGGACGGCGGTTTTGTCCTCAGTAAGGAGAAACGCACCTCCAATGCGGCGGTGCTGGATGTCACCGGCAAAGATCAGGAGGACCAGCGGCTGCACCTGACTAAAAATCCCGAAACGCTGGTATGGGAGCTGGAAGGCGTTGAAACGGAGCTTTGGCAGGAGCCGCCGGATCCGTTTCTGGAAAGCATCGCAGCATTTCTTTCTTCGGCGGGTGAACGCTGGGAGGGTACAGCATCCGAGCTGTGCTGCCTGCTGAATCTGGACTGCAAGCCCAATGTGCTATCCCTTCGGCTGAGCATTAGCTCTGTGCGGCTGCTGCGAGATCACGACATTCGTTACAAGGCAAGCCGCAATCACGGTGGACGCAAAATCTCCCTGTGGAAGGAGATAGACAGCGTGTCAAAGGGTGACGACCGTGACGGCCTTTTGGTGGGCGCTGGCGAGGCCTAAAACATCGTCACCACCGTCACGGTTTGTCACGCTTTGAAGTTTCGGCGGGGTGCAGGGTGACCTTTTCAAAGGGCAGCCCTGCTGGGGAGGCAACCGCAGTTGCCGGGGCAACGCCCCACAACCCCCTCGGAGAGCGCAATAGCATCTTTTGATGGCCGCAGGCTGTCAAAAGTGCTTTTGCGTTACTCTTGACAAGAGTAACAGAACCCCGGCTGCGGCCGGAGGAAGAAAGGAAGTGAGATTTTATGAAGAGAACGATCAGTGTCGAGGTCGGTAAAGGTTCTGTCAACCATAACAGCCGCAAATTTCGGGCGGAGAATGTAGACGGAAGCCGCACGCACCTGAACATCGACTATTGCAATGAGCGCATTCAGACCGTGTATCACCAGCTTTTCGATGAGGCTCTGAAACGGTACAACGAGAAGCAAACCCGTGCAGACAGACGCATCTCAAACTACTACGAGAAAATTCGCTCTGGCAATCAGGAGAAGCCCTTCCACGAGATTGTACTACAAATCGGAAATAAAGAAGATATGAGCGCCACCGGCGAGTATTCGGAATTGGCTCGGCAGGTACTGGACGAATATTATCAGGGCTTTCAAGAGCGAAATCCCAACCTCCGGGTATTCTCGGCGCACCTGCATATGGACGAGGCCACGCCGCATATCCACATTGACTTTGTGCCGTTTACCACAGGGAGCAAGCGAGGGCTTGATACCCGTGTGTCGCTGAAACAGGCGCTGGCGGCGCAGGGCTTCAAGGGCGGCACCCGTGGTGCAACGGAATGGGCGCAGTGGGTACAGTCCGAAAAAGAACAACTTGCCGCCGTGATGGAGCGGTACGATATTCAGTGGGAGCAGAAAGGCACCCACGAAAAGCACCTCTCTGTGCTGGACTACAAAAAGCAGGAACGAGAAAAAGAAATCGCTGCGCTGGACAGCACACTGGCCGAAAAGCAGGACGAGCTGGAAACGGTGCAAAGTCGGATTGACAACTTCGATCAAGGGTCACATTCCATTGAGCGGTTGGAGCAGCGGATCGAAACAGACGCAGAGTTTCAGCTTCCCGATCCGCCAACGCTGATGACGGCTAAAACCTATAAGCAGCGATTTGTTGACCCGTTAATCAAAAAGCTGAAAGAAGTCATCCGAGAGGTGTTCTATCACTATTATACGGCACTGGACAGCTACCATCGGCTGAATAACACCAACGGGCAGCTTTACCGGGAAAACGAGCATCTAACCGCCGTCAATGACCGGCTCAAAGGAGAAAACGAAGTCCTGCGCTCCGAATTAAAAGATTTCCGCTTCCTGCGGAAGGTCCTTGGCAGTCGGCAGATCGATAATCTGATTGCACAGGCAAAAGATATGGAGCAGCAGCGAAAGCAAACCCAGCGCACAAGGCGCAGAAATACAAATTATGAAAGGTAGGAACAAACAATGGCTAAGACGATTTTTGAGGAAATGGGCGGTACTTACACGCAGGTCGGGGATTATCTGCTCCCCAATTTGGAACTGCCCGAAGAACAGCAAACTATCGGCGTGTGGGGCCAGCGCCACCGGCGTTACCTGAAGGAGCACCGTCGGACAACCTATGCGACTCTGCTCACCAGCGGCAGGCTGAACAGTTATCTTGTTGACATTGACCGGCAGGCAGAGGACCTATTCTCTCGGATGGTAAAGCAGTTGGCAAAAGCGGAAGGTGTCACAGAGGCACTGAAAGCCGCCAATCCGATGGAGTGGGTCGGCAGGATGAACAACATCCGAAATAGGGCGATGGAGATTGTAAATAGCGAGTTGATCTACGGCAGAGATCCAGCAGCCCGCATTTCCACTTCTGCAGAAACCTTGGAGCCGCCCAAAGTGTTTTGGAAATACTACGATTTGTACCGGCGCAAAAGGATTTCGTTGGGTGAATATGCTGCCGCTACGGGATTATCGGCTTTTGCAATCCGGCATTTTTTGAAGAATGTTGTTGAGAAAAGCCCAAAAGCCATTGAAAAGCCTAAGCAAATATGATATACTATATTTTGTATGAGTATCTGGAGGTGCCGAAATGCAGATTGCTGATTATATAGACGCCGATCTTTTAGATAAATTCGAGTTCCACAACTATAACCACGCTATTGAAATCATTACTCAAGCTTTTCCTGAGGAGTGGCGTGAGGTTGTTGAGTGCCTAAGAAAACTCGACATTACCACAGATGACCTGCGTGAAGCGGGCGGAAACGAGACTAAGATTCCTAAGAAATTTGACGATGTTCTCTACCCGTATGGGTGGAGAGAAATCCGAATTTCTGGCGACTTACACATTAAGTTTTATCCAAGACAAGCCGATCAAAGGGGACGCTTTTCCAGCGTTCCCTTTGAGGAGCGTGTGACGGAGAACTACATCGACGGTCATAATATTGATTTTTTGAAGGGTCGAATTGCATTTGACCTCGAATGGAACAGTAAGGATCAGACCTTTGACAGAGATCTGCTTGCAATGCGGACATACTACGATTGTGACATTGTAAGTGCCGGTATTATTGTCACCCGTTCGCAAGACCTGAATGATGTGTTCAAAACCGTGTATGACTATGATAAGAATTCCCGCACTTGGAAGCCTATTATGCGTAAATATGGCGCAAGCACTACTTGGATGGGGAAACTGCTGTATCGCTTAGAGTCACGCCGTAATGGTGGGTGCCCCGTTTTGGCTATTGGAATTAAGAAAACTTGTGTTTCAGATTGGAAGGAGGGGTACGTAGATGAGCACGCTTCAGGAAACATCTGAAAATCTTCTCTCCTTCTGCGGTGATAAGCGCTATTCAACAATTTATGCTGATCCGCCTTGGCGCTTTCAAAACCGCACCGGAAAAGTCGCTCCAGAAAACAAGAAGCTGAATAGATATGAGACAATGTCATTAGAGGACATAATGGAGTTGCCCGTCGAGCAGGTCGCTGCCGCAAAAAGCCATTTGTACCTTTGGGTTCCCAATGCTCTTCTGCCAGATGGTCTGGCTGTTATGAAAGCGTGGGGATTTGAGTATAAGGGAAATATCATTTGGGAAAAAGTGCGGAAAGATGGTGGCCCGGACGGACGAGGAGTCGGCTTCTATTTCCGTAATGTGACCGAAATTCTCCTTTTCGGGGTCAGGGGCGACAATTTTAGAACGCTGGCTCCGGCCCGTTCGCAGGTCAACCTCATTCGGACACAAAAGCGTGAACACTCACGGAAGCCTGACGAGATTATCCCGATTATTGAAAGTTGCTCCCCGGGGCCGTTCCTTGAGCTATTTGCTCGTGGTGACCGTGAAGGCTGGGATATGTGGGGAAACCAAGCGACCGCAGATTA